>ENA-UPTL01000174-UPTL01000174.1-marine-metagenome-genome-assembly--contig:-NODE-174-length-16284-cov-10.640767_pt1 | contig 16284 bp, 24 predicted proteins | sample MGYA00238170_ERZ767106 | MGnify/ENA primary metagenome ERZ767106 (study PRJEB28938, sample SAMN06267160) | marine metagenome | isolation source: Columbia River Estuary | place: USA:Columbia River...
TGCAACAGCTTATTAGCGTGCAAAGACATAATACTTCTAGCTGTCTTACGTGTTGACTCTTCGAGGAATAACCCTCCAATGTTCCACTTCGTAGTGTTCAGAATGTTAAACAATATCTCACGTAAGAATTGACTCTTACCTAGACCTGAGCCTGCAGTTACAGTCACTAACTCCGAAGGTCTCATACCGTAGAGAAGCTTATTCAAGCCCTTCCAAGGGTACATAGCCTCAGCCTTAGCCTCAGGTTTAATCACTTCCTCCCACAGTGATGCAGCATTGATAATCCCATCTGGAATGTACACCTCAGCTCTCCACCACTCATTGACAAACTCTTTAGTAGCCCCAGCAATGAGGTAATCACAAGCATCTTTGTAGCCACTCAAATGCTTCACAATCTTAGCCTTCTGTCCGAACAGTTCAGCTACCTCCTTAGAAGCCTTCTTACCCGGCCCATCAGCATCGAAGCAGATAACAATGTTCTCAAAGCTGTTTAGCCATTCATACTGGGCTTTGCAGTCCTTTAGAGCTGCTTGCGCACCATTCCGTATAGAGACACTAGGCCACTGGCTTCCGGTGAGCTGGTAGCCTGCGAGTGCATCGAGCTCCCCTTCGTAGATTGTGACGTACTTCCCTCCTGCGTGGAAGAGACCCTGCCCAAACAACCGTGCATTGTGAAAGGTTCCGTTAATTGAAAAAGACTTTTCAGCAACTCTTCGTGTTTTGTAGGCGACAACGGTTCCACTGTCGTCAGTGTAAGGGTAAAAGTGATTCTGTGCATCTTGAGTAACTCCGTACTTCTCACAAGTTTGTAAGTTAATACCTCTATCAGGTATCGATTTAATAGTCCCTTTAGGTTCTATCATTTTAGTCTTTCGTGGTTGTACTGCATCTTGCTTAACTGTGAAGTCATCATATTCATTCTCATGGTGAGTTTCATGGCAGTTAAAACAATAGGTATGATTATCATCGTATAAAGCACCAGCATCTGAACTACCACAATACTCACAAGGTATGTGCTTTACAAACTTTGACTCCTGTTTCTCTTTGCGGACGATGCTAAGCATGTTTTAATGCCTCCCGTAGCCCTTCAATGGTCTTTAGAGCTGTTTTATCGAGGTATCCATAGTAGATGTCACCCCTGAGCTGAAAAGCTGTGAAATCCTCCATCATCGATAAAGTCTCAGCCAATGCCTTCAGACTTGAATCACCCGATAAAGGAACCTGAGGGAATGGCCATGGTTTGTCAGGATCAATGTCAGTCATTTATTTGTTACTCAATACAAGTTTAATTAAAGTTACTATGGAGACAAACAAAGCCATTATCATGGACGTTCATCCACTGGCAGTTGTTCATCGTTAGTAGGTAAGACATAACCTTCACCTAAGCGTTTAAGCACAGTTTCAGCTACATCAGCCATAACCTTATCACGACCGTTATTCATAACTAATTCAGCCATGCTGTCAATGACAGACCAATACCAACATTCATACTTAACGACATCAAGTTCATGATCATCATCATCAATCATTAGTTCAATAGACATAAATTATCCTCCTAGGGTTATTGTCTATACCACATTATGAAACTCTGGCACTTTAAAGTTACTTTATAAGTAATTATATAAAGGTACTTTAATAGTGTATTTAACTACTATGTAACTTCTATGAAACATCATAGGTACTCAGTAGTTACTTTAAAGTAAGGGTAGCATACTTTAAAGATCTTGTCAAGTGTTATTTAAAGTCCACTTCCTCCATAGGGTTAATATCATCATTGTCCTCAGCACTGTCGTCAATGTCATCCTCTGAGATTAGGTCTCTCCTATCCTTTGTAGGTAGGTTAGCGTCCATCTGTACAGTTTTAAAACATTGTTGACATAGGTCTATAAACATACCTGTCACAGCGTGCTTACGGGTAGCTTCGAAGTCAGTTAATAATCTATCACAGCATAGGCATTTCATAGTTAGACATCCTCCCTAACTTCAATCAAGTCCATCTCTTCAGGGTCATAGCCTAGTTCATCATAGACAAGCCCTTCAGCTTCATCCTCATTACTAGCATACACCCAAACTTCCTTTGTAGGGCTTACCTGATAACAATATTCGTGTTTCATTTCCCTGTATCCTTCCTTTTAAAAGGGTTAACTGTACTCCATGCTGCCAAGTGTACAGTTTTGCCATCAGCATCATAACAGAGACTGTACATCCCATCAACATGCTTGAACCATAACAGACCAACATGGGTCTTTATAGGTGTCTCCTTAGGGACATCATACAAAGGCTTAGAAGGCTGTTCAAGCCAATCTTTTAAGTCAATTTCAGATAACATAGTCAAATATCCTCACTTTCAAAGTTAACTTTAAAGGTTAAAGCTTCTCCCATCTCATTAAAATTCTCTCTCAATGAGTACATGAGAGCCCCTAGTTCATCATCAGTCATAAGGCAGTTAAATTTAAACTCTAAGACCTTAAGACCATAAACCCCTGAATACCCTACAATTGAGCCTTTATTGTATAGCATAGCACCCTACCCCTTAACCAATGTGAAATGAAGGCTTAGAGAGCCTATAAATAGCCTTTAAAGGGCTTCCGTTATCGTAGTCAATGGTCTGTTGTTCTACTAACTCCTCTTTATAGGACTTTAAAGCATCCCATTCTAATTCAGTCCATTGATTGTCAGACAGTACGTCAAAGACACTATTGCCCTCATAGACTACATCTTTGAAGTCTACATAATCGTCATCTATGTCGATTTCACAGGTGACAGTAACCAAAGCTCTACTATCAGCCAATAGAGTATCAAATTTATAAGTAACCATATATTATTTACCTTTCCTATTAATGACAAGTTTATAAAGGTTAGCGGGTTGACCTTCTAAGTTATTATTATCAGCTAGCCAATCCTGAGCGAATGATAACTTGTTAAAGGTGGCCACTACAATCCCTGAGGATATGCTTACAATTTTATACATGTTACTGCTTCCCTATATAGTACAGACAATCATTGTCCACTGTTATCCATGCTTGCCGGCTAACTGTATTGAACATTATTTCATCCCCGATATTGATCACCGCCCCTGAACGGCAGCATATACCCTTAAAACGGGCCCTCATTTTCTTGATCATCGTTTACCCTTTAAAACCTTAATTGATCTTTTATAAAGCTCTGAACACGCATCATTCACTTGATCCCTATATTTACCCTCCATTTGAGTATTTTCTATGCTTTGCATGGCCCTTGCAGCCAATGTAGCATCGTCAATGATATAGCGAAGCTCTTCACGTGTTTTGCGTTTATAGTCGTTTACTTTTAACTGTATCATAGTTCACCCTTCAATTGTGCACAAATAGCGTTATAAATGGCCCGTTTATCCATGTAATAACCAAAATCCTTGTCATTCTCTGTAAAGTTATGCCATTGATTGTAGCGTTGATTCTCAAGGATATCACTTGCAAGGCTATGCCATTGTGAATAGTGGCTTATAAACCCTTGCCGATTGTAATGGGCTATGAATCCACTTGCAAGGTATAAAAAGTTATAGCCTTGCTTATTAAGCTTATCAGGATCTTTGCAAGCCCTTACAATGTTGTTCACAATGCGGGTTTTTTGTAATGATGTATAGCGTTTAAGCATAATTTTAATTACCCTTATATGGATTAAAAACCTACAGAAAATTGTAGGACATAGTGCACGTATGAGCATGCACTACATTCTAGAATCTTAATGCATGGCAATGATAATGGGCACGCCCTTTAAAGCTTGCATACCGCATGCATGGCCTTTACCCGTGCATGTACCGCACGTGCCCGGACATGGGAAAGCTTTGCCCGTGAATGCTTGTCTTAAAGCTCTGACGGTTTCTGGTTTACCGTGATCGCTTGATCTAACCTTTTTACCTATGCGAACGGCAATAAATTCGCCCCTAGTTATAGACAAGGTTTTAATGGCCGTGATCATAGCACCGTGTGCATTGTGACCCCCTGAAATGTTAAGTACATAATTTGCGGGCAATTCACCCTCATAAGACATAATTTGATTGAAGCTTTTTGAGTAACCGTAAACCCTTGCATTTGGTACAGTTTTAATTAGATCAAACCAAAATTTAACATCATCGTTAGAACTAAAATCCCCGTCAACGTACAATCTAACATCATATTGCAAGCCTTTGAACGAGACGTCAACGGCATGCAAAGCCCTTGCAATAGTATCTTGAGAGTATCGCATAAGGTATGCATTTTGGGCTTGTCTCATAAAAGCGGCCGGATATCTCCAAGCACGGAAGCTATAGCAAAAATCTAAGCATTCACCGGCCCCGGGACATGTAACCCCCGGCAAGCTTGAGAATGATACAAATGGAAGCTTAGAATTACCATTCAATGAAAATATACTGTAACTAGGTTCTAAGGTTTTAAAGGTATGCTCAAGCTTTGCAAAGTTATCTTGCCAACCTTTACCGGTGAACATAGGTGAAGCTTGCAAGCTCTGTAGTGAATGCAAGGCCATTTCCTTAGGCCCCCATTGAATAGCTATTGCAAGGGCTTGCAAAGCTTTAAATTTCTTAGCATTAGGTGAGAATGTTTTTAATTGCATGATATATTCCCTTTACTTAGTTAAGACGTCAAAGTAGGCAAGCAAGCCCATGCATAAGCATAAGCCTAATGCAATAGCACAAATGATGTCTAATAATTTATCTAGCATGTTGATCCCCTAGGTTTTGTGTTGCGATGGATAGAGTATCTACCTTGAACCTTACGTGAACCTTACAAATACAAATATTTTTAAACTATAAACCCTTACGTAGAAACCCTAGATCTTATAACTTATACAAGACTAGTCTTATGTCTTATATAAGATCTTGAGAGTACTTTATAGGGTGCTACATCGTCCCTCACCTGTCAACTTTCCGACACCTCTAGTGTCAACTTTCCGACACCTACAGAGTAACATGTAAGTAAGTACTCACTAACTTAGTTACTGACCAGCGAGTCATTAAAGTTGACTATGTAAGTAAGCACTAACTAACTTCATAGGGGGGGAGGGGTGACTGCTTAGTGTTTACTATTGTGGGAGCCTCTGAAGTACACAAAAAAGTAAAACTAAAGAGATTAATTAGGGACAGATGAACTAACAATAAGTGCTTGATCTACAAAGGAAAACTAACAAGAACTACAAAGTATCTAAAATGTATACGGAAGTGTATACAATTAAGGATAAGTACAGACACTTTGTAAGATAAGAATTAGAGTGTAGACTCTAAAGTGAACAAAAAAGTAAAATAATTAAGAAAAGACTTGACAAATAGACAAACATAGTGTATAATATTCTACATAGGAAATAATTGTGTTTACTAAGAAGCCTGACCCCACTTCTTAGACAGGCTAAGATGTACACCTTGGAAAGGGAACATAGAAGTTAAATACACTATTAAAGATAATTATTATAAGTTATTACTGTTAATGTTACTTATAAAGTAATTAATATTAATAATACTTATATAAGTACTTATAATATTTATGTCTATGTACTGTTAATATTAATGTCTTAGTACTCTATAGTACTATATGTTAAAGTCTCCCCTATAGAGGATAAAGACGATGGAAGTAAAAGATGATGTCTCAAGGATTGTGTCTCCCAAACTACGTGGTAAGGGTAGACCACCTAAGAGTGACCTACAAGCTGTTAAGAATAGAACTAAGAATAAAGTAGGTAGACCTGTAGGTGATGCAGGTAGGCTTCAAGAGTTCAAGGAGAGATTGTTAGCTACAGGTGGTACTAGGATCCTCGATAAGATGATTCAGATAGCCTTAGATGATGAACACCCCGGACAGATGGCAGCTATCAAGTTAGCTATGGATAGGATCTTACCAGCCTCAGTGTTCGATACAGCTAAGAGTGGTGGTAGTATGCCTCAGATCAGTATTAATATCAGTGGGCTTAATAGTCCTGTAGTTAGTACATCAGACGATGTAATAGATGTATGACACAGTTAAACTTCCAGCTGCTTAAGTGGCAGCAGAGTGTCTTTAAAGATACCACTCGCTTTAAAGTTGTAGCTGCAGGTAGACGTTGTGGTAAGTCAAGGTTGTCAGCAGTATCGTTACTGATTGAAGGTCTTAACTGTCCAGATGGGTCAGCTGTGATGTACATAGCGCCTACCCTAGGACAAGCTAGAACGATTATGTGGGACTTACTGCACGAGCTAGGTAGGCCTGTGATTAAGTCAAGTCATGTAAATAACTTAGAGATTACTTTGATCAATGGTAGGAAGATCTTAGTACGAGGAGCTGATAACCCTGACTCTTTGCGAGGTGTGTCGTTAGTTTACGTAGTGATGGACGAATGTGCCTTTATTAAAGAGGATGTATGGCAGAAGATCATTCGAGCTTCACTGTCAGATAAGAAGGGTAGAGCTCTATTCATCAGTACTCCATCAGGTCGTAACTGGTTCTACGATACTTTCAATCTAGGACAGGACAACCAAGACGAAGAGTGGAAGTCATGGCACTTCACAACGCAGGATAACGAGACTATTGATCCTAAGGAGATTGAGGCTGCAAAGCGTACATTGAGTTCCTTTGCATTCAAGCAGGAGTACTTGTCTAGCTTCGATACAGCAGGTGCTGATGTCTTTAAAGAGGAATGGTTTAAGCTAGCTGAAGAACCTCAGTTTGGTAGTTACATTGTAGCTATTGACTTAGCAGGTTTTGAAGAGGTAGGTAAGAATGCAGGTGCATCTAAGAAGAGACTAGACGAGACAGCTATTGCAGTTGTTAAGTTAGAGGATAATGGTAACTGGTGGGTACATAAGATACAGCACGGTAGGTGGGACATCAGAGAGACTGCAGTTAACATCTTAAAGGTGATCAGAGACTTTGAACCTACAAGCATAGGTATTGAGCGAGGAGCATTGAAGAATGCTGTACTGCCCTACCTGAATGACTTGATGAGGAAGAATAATATCTACGCTCACATACAGGACTTAACTCACGGTAACAAGAAGAAAACTGATAGGGTTGTCTGGAGCCTACAAGGTCGCATGGAGCATGGAAGGATTACCTTCAATGAGGATGAGGACTGGAGTGAGTTTAAAGATCAACTGATCATGTTCCCAACAGCTGGTGTGCATGATGACTTGGTAGATGCTTTAAGTTACATTGATCAACTGGCTATAGCTAACTACAACCAAGACTACGAAGATGATGACTACGAAGTCTTAGACGTCATTAGTGGATATTAAGGAAACACAACTATGCCTAAGAATGGTTTATATGCAAACATCCAAGCTAAACGTAAACGTATAGCTGCAGGATCTGGTGAGAAGATGAATAAGCCCGGCTCTAAAGCTGCACCATCTAAGATGGACTTTATTAACTCAGCTAAGACAGCTAAGACTAAGAAACCTAAAGGTAAGTAATATGAAGGATTCTAGACTTGAAAGAGCTGGTGTCAGTGGTTTTAATAAGCCTAAGAAGACACCTAACCACCCTACTAAGAGCCACGTTGTAGTGGCTAAAGAGGGTGATCAGGTTAAGACCATCAGATTCGGACAGCAAGGTGTCTCAGGTAGTCCTGAAGGTTCAGCACGTAATGACTCCTTTAAAGCTAGACACGCTAAGAACATAGCTAAAGGTAAGATGTCAGCGGCTTACTGGGCAAACAAAGTTAAGTGGTAACAAGGAATACAATGGCTCTAACTAACGACCAATTTGATGAGAAGAGTACTCAGTTTGAGGAACCTACAGAGGCTGAGAAAGAGCTTACCTCGTGGATCACTCAACACATTACTCGCTGGCGTGACCATCGTGATGCTAACTACATGGACTTGTGGTTGGAGTACGAGCGTGTCTTCCGAGGTATCTGGGCTGCTGAGGATAAGACTCGTGAGAGTGAACGCTCACGTATTATCTCCCCAGCTACTCAGCAAGCTATTGAGACTCGCCATGCTGAGATCATGGAAGCTATCTTTGGTCAGGGAGAGTTCTTCGATATCTCCGATGATGTTAAAGATGTAGATGGTAATCCTCTAGATGTTGAAATGATCAAGGTTCAACTGCATGAGGACTTTAAGCGTGACAAGATTAAGAAAGCTATTGACCAGATTGAGTTGATGGCTGAGATATATGGTACAGGTATTGGTGAGATCATTGTTAAGACTGAGAAGGAGTACACCCCAGCTACTCAGGCTATTCCCGGTATTGCCAATGCAGCAGCTATTGGTGTACAAGAGAAGGATCGTATCGCTGTTAAGATCAAACCAGTTAACCCTAAGAACTTCCTTATTGATCCTAATGCTGATTCCATTGACGATGCTTTGGGCGTTGCTATCGAGAAGTATGTATCCATTCACAAGATTGTGGACGGTATTGAAAGAGGCATTTACAAAAAGGTAGACATTACCACAGCCTCCGAAGATGAAGACTTAGAAGTAACTCAAGACTTGAAGACCTATCAAGATGATAAGGTTAAGTTGATTACCTACTACGGTTTAGTTCCTAGAGAGTACTTGACTGAAGGTGATGAAGAGGAAGAGTACGAAGAGTTGTTCGCTGAAGGTACATCAGCTGACGAGCACTCTAACCTTGTTGAAGCTATTGTAGTTATTGCTAACGATTCAGTCTTGTTGAAGGCTGAGGCAAATCCTTACATGATGAAGGATCGTCCAGTAGTTGCCTACCAAGATGATACAGTTCCCGGACGCTTCTGGGGTCGTGGCACAGCTGAGAAGGCCTACAACATGCAGAAGGCCATTGATGGTCAGCTCCGTGCTCACATGGACTCCTTAGCCTTGACCACAGCACCTATGATTGCCATGGATGCTACAAGACTGCCACGAGGTGCTAAGTTTGAGATTAAGCCCGGTAAGGCTATCTTGACCAATGGTTCGCCTTCTGAGATCTTGTTCCCATTCAAGTTCGGTCAGACTGATAACAATGCAGCTGCAGCAGCGCAGAACTTTGAGCGTATGCTGCTACAGGCTACAGGTACAGTTGACAGCGCAGGTATGCCCTCTAACGTTCCTCGTGATGCTGGCGCTGGTGGTATGTCTATGGCTATGGCAGGTATCATCAAGAAGTACAAGCGTACCTTGAGTAACTTCCAAGAAGACTTCATGATCCCGTTCATTAACAAAGCTGCCTTCCGTTATATGCAGTTTGACAGTGAGCGTTATCCCTCAGTTGACATGAAGTTCATTCCTACAGCCACTTTAGGTATCTTGGCACGTGAGTTTGAACAACAACAGATGATTGGTTTGCTACAGACACTAGGCCCTGACACTCCAGTACTGCCTTTGATCCTTAAAGGGATCCTACAGAACAGTTCTTTGTCTAACCGGGGTGAGTTGATGCAAGCTTTGAGTCAGATGTCTCAGCCTAATCCTGAAGCTGCTAAAGCTCAGCAGGAACAACAGATGGCTCAGATGCAACTGGCACAGGCTCAAGTGGCAGACCTACAGTCTAAGGCTCAGAAACAAACAGCTGAAGCTCAGAAAACTATGGTTGAAGCTCAGTTGATACCTGAAGAGCATCGAGTTAAAGTCATTCAAGCTGCTGCAACTAACATCGATCAGAGTAGTGACTTCGATAAACGCTTGAAATTGGCTGACATGATGCTAAAAGAGAAGCAAGTTAACCTTAAAGCTGCTGATATTGCATCTAATGAACGCATTGCAAGCCTTCAAATGATCAATAAATCAATGAAACAATAAAATAGTTAACAAAAAGCTTGACAAAGTGTTGTTTTTATGCTACAATAACACTATTGTTTAAGAATTCAATGGAGGGATAAGCCAAATGGCCCCTGATTTACAAAAGTATTACGAAGAAACCTTTAATACGATGAGTACTAGAGGTTGGGAGTACCTCATAGAGGACTTCGAAGAGATTAAGGCTAGTTTAAACGACTTATCAACTGTCACGGACACACAATCTTTATATTTCCGTAAGGGACAGTTAGATATTCTTGAATTAGTTTTAGGGCGTAAGGCTGTGTGTGAGAAGGTATTTGAGGATTTACAGAATGGCTAACAGACTGTACGACTTTAAATGCCCCAACGATCACATAACTGAATCGCTGGTTGATAGCGAGCATACAACTGCTAAATGTAAGGTATGTAGTAAGGACGCTATCAGGCTTATTTCAGCTCCAAGTATCAGTTTAGACGCTCTATCAGGCGACTTTCCCGGTGCTACAGCTAAATGGGCTGCTGTGAGGGCTGACAGGCTCAAGCAGGAACAAAAGAGAGGATCCGAGTAACTCCGGGCAACCCAATTCTATTTTATAAATATCCTGTAATCCATATGTGGACAGGGAAAGGTTAGGTATGGCTTTAATTGAGCATAATGAGGAACTAGGCAACGTTAGTGAGTTAGACGCTGAGGACTTTAAACAACAACAAGTCCAAGCAAGCGAACAACAGAAACAACAACCTGCTGATAACGGTGTAACAGAGATCCCTGAGAAATACAAGGGGAAGAATCTTGAAGACATTGTACGCATGCATCAAGAGGCTGAAAAGCTTATTGGTAGGCAAGCACAGGAAGTTGGTGAAGTTAGACGTTTAGCGGATGAACTACTAAAACAAAGCTTAGCTCAAAAGACACAACAACAAGCACAACCAAAAGCGGTGGATATTCCACCACAAGAGATCGACTTCTTTGAAGATCCGCAGAGTCACGTTAATCGTGCTGTTGCGAATCATCCTGATGTATTGGCAGCTAAACAAGCTTCCTTGCAACTCAAGCAAATTCAGACACAAGCAATGCTCAATAAGAAGCATCCTGACTTTGCAAGTATTGTAAGCGATGGTGAGTTTCAAGAGTGGGTTAGGTCTTCTCCAATGAGACTTAATATCTACGCTATGGCTGATGCTCATTATGATTTTAATGCAGCTGATGAACTTATCTCTACATTCAAACAGATTCGTACATCTAAGACACAACAAACTACTGATGCAGGTAACGCTGTCCGCAAACAGAACCTTAAAGCAGCTAGTGTCGATGTTGGAGGAACTGGAGAATCTTCTAAGAAGACATATCGTCGTGCCGACCTTATCCGGCTACGTATGACAGATCCTGACCGATATGAAGCCTTACAACCAGAAATTATGGCAGCATATCAAGAAGGTCGGGTGAAGTAATTTAATTAATTTATTATCATCAGGAGATTTTTAAAATGGCATTAGGTACAGATCACGTAACAAGTACGACCGCAGCAACGTTCATTCCAGAAGTATGGAGTGATGAGATTGTAGCGGCTTACAAAAAGAGCTTGGTTGCAGCTAACCTAGTTAAGAAGATGAGCTTCAAGGGCAAGAAAGGTGATGTAGTTCACATTCCAGTCCCTGCACGTGGCAATGCTTCAGCTAAGGCAGCTTCTACACAAGTTACATTGATTGCAGCTACTGAGTCTGAAGTAACTGTTGCTATCAACAAGCACTACGAGTATTCACGTTTGATCGAGGATATCGTGGAAGCTCAAGCATTGTCTAGCCTCCGTCAGTTCTACACTGATGACGCTGGTTATGCTTTGGGTAAGCAAGTTGATACTGACTTGGTAACTTTGGGTCAACAGTTCAACGTTTCAACAGCTGGTGCAGGTAACTTCCGTTACGCTGGTGCTTTCATTGGTGGCGATGGCTCTACAGCTTTCGACTACACAGCTAACACCAACACTGGTAACGCCTCAGCTTTGACAGCTGCTGGTATCCGTCGTACTATTCAGCGTCTCGATGACAGCGATGTTCCTATGGACAATCGTTTCTTCTTGATTCCTCCTTCAGTGCGTAACACCATCCTCGGCTTGTCTGAGTTCACCACCTTCAACAGTGTTGGTGAAGCCGGTACTGCTAACAGCATCCGTAACGGTATGATTGGCGACATCTACGGTGTTCCAGTCTATGTTACTTCCAATGCTGGCTACGCTAACAGCGCAGCTAACGGTTCAGGTACTAACATCGGTCGTGTGTGCTTGATGGCTCACAAAGACTCTATGGTGTTGGTTGAGCAAGTTGGTGTCCGTTCACAGACTCAGTACAAACAAGAGTACCTCGGTACATTGTTCACTGCTGATACTTTGTACGGTTGCGCTGAGTTGCGTAACTACGGTGGCGTTGCCCTAGTGGTTCCCGCTTAAGTAGACTAAGGGTTCTCCGCACTCACAAGGTGTGGGGAGCCTTTTTAATGTATTATAAGTTTAGTACATCAGAAAGGTTAACAGTCAAATGAAATTCAAGTGTAATCAATCAGGCAATACCGTTGAGTTCTTCCAAGAGCATGAGATTGCTGAGATGCGTAAACATGCAGGATATACAGAAGTACCTCCAGAAGCTCCTAAAGCACCAACACCATCAACATCATCAAACAGTAAGAAGGTAGCTAAGAATGAGATCAGTATCAACGGGGAACAATCTAACAGCGGGAACTAAAACTACTGTCTATACCGTTCCTACTGGCTACTACGCTAAGTGGAATCTTTGCTTTATTTCAAATCACACAGGTAACAATAAGCTGGTAAGTGTTTGGTGGTATGACTCTAGCCAGAATGCTGAAATTACAGTTGTTGATGCTTACCAGATTGCAGCTACTCAGTACCTTCGCTTTGATGGTGGTGCATATGTTGTACTTGAAGAGGGCGATCAAGTACGTATTACAACTGAGACTGGATCTGCAATGTCAGCTACTAATACGTTTGAGTTATACAGAAAAGGCGAGTAACAGTAATGGCTATTTTTAACCAGAATAACATGTTAAGCGACTTCGCCTTTGAAGACATGGGCGGTGGTGGTGGCTTATTTGATAGTGGCTCATTTAACCTTCAAGACTTGATGAACTATGCAGCTCCTTTAGATCAACAATCTATTGGAGCCATGATGCCTACTCCTGAGTTTGTTCCTGAAGCTCCTATGGCTCCTATGGTAGCTCCTGTACAACAACAACAACAAGAACAACCTAAAGTAGAGAACAAACAAGCTGTTATTGATAGTCTTACAAACCAGATCCTAGGCTCTAGTGACACTTCTAAGTGGCAAGGTGGTGTAGGTGCTGAACAAGCCGCTAAAGACATGGCTAAGATCATGGCTGGCATTGGCATCACAGACATTAGTCAGTTTGGCAAGATCACACAGACTGGCTTTCAAGAGGATGTTCGTCCTGATGGTCGTGGTGGCTATGTTGATCAACGAGGCAATCCTGTTGACCCTAACATTGTCCAAACAGGTTCTTATGAAACTGAAGGCGGTCGCATTGACTATGCTACTGCACCTATTGGCACACAAGTAACTTACGGCAACAAAGAAACAAACCAAGCTGTACCGATTACATATAGTGAGCGTCAGACTGGTAACGCTTTTGGTGGCACTTTTGAGGGCAAAGGTAACACAGGCTATCGAGTTGATTTCGATGCTTCTGGCAAGCCTGTTTTCTATACGACTGGTGCATCAAGCTCAGATGCAGCGAGTGCACTGCCTTTCATTCAGATGGCTTTGTTGGCTACGGGTGCTGGTGGTTTGTTAGGTAATGCTTTACTAGGCCCCGGTGCTTCACAAGTAGCTGCTAATGCTCTTGGTGGTGCTATCTTAGGTGGTGGTACTTCTGCAATTACAGGCGGTGATGTAGTTAAAGGTGCACTGTTAGGCGGTGCAGGTGGTGCTTTGTCAGGCTACTTAGCTCCTGAAGTTCCTGTGGATGCTGCAGGTACTCCTACAGTAGATCCTGAAGCATTCATGACTCCTGATGTTTCAATCTTTGAAGCACCTCCAACTAACACACTATTCCCTCCTATTGAAGCTCCTCCGATAGTTCCTGAGCTACCTTATGTAGCACCTGAGCTGCCCTACGTAGCTCCTCCAACTGATACCTTTTTACCAGCTATTGAAGCTCCTCCAATAGATGTAGCTCTACCTCCAATTACAGAAGCTCCAGTAGTCACAACACCTCCTTATATTGAGCCTGAGTCTTTTATGACTCCTATGCCTGTTGAGCCTACGCCAGTGCCTACACCTACCTATGTAGAGCCTGAAGCGTTCATGACTCCTCAAGCTCCTATTGTCACTGAAGCTCCTATTGTCGCTGAAGCTCCTGTATCAGTAGTAGATAATATTCCTGAACTGGTTATTACACCTACTCCTGAGCCTGTAGTTACACCTGATGTTGTTGTTAACCCTCCTGCCTTAACTCTTGCAGACCTAGGTATTGATTACTCATTAAACAACGGTAGTCTAATGAAGCCGTTGACTGATATGGGTGGCGCTCAAGGTGTACAGCCGGGTACTTCAGCTAACTTACCTGACATGGGTGGTGGACAAGGATTAACTATTAATGTAGGTGCTCCATCTACAACTCTAGCAGATGCTATAGCTACCTTAGCAGGTGTTAACCCAGCTCCTTTGCCTGACATGGGTGGCGCTCAAGGTTTGACATATCAGACACCTACAGGTTTAGTGACTGAGGGTGGTCTGTTAGCTACAGGTATTGCAGGTACAGTTCCTTCAATATTAGGTGAGACAGGTATTAATACAGCTACTAATATTGGTTCTAACATCGGTACTGAGTTAGCTAAGATTAACACAGGTATTACTGAGCCTACACCATTACCTCCAGCTAGTACTAATCCTTTAAGCAACCTTACACCCTCACAAATAGCTAACATCCTTAAAGGTGCTGCAGGTTTGTTTGGTGCTGTCAATGCTTCTAATATGGCTGGTGGCGGTGGAGGCTCTCCAATGAATGTGGGTGCTTTACCTACACAGGGTATTCCTCTGAATAGTCAAGATTATTTCAATGCTATTCAACAGAACTATAACTCGTTACTACCTGCACTGCCTAGGGATGTTGCTACACCTCTTGCAAACTGGTATAACTCTCAATATGGGGCTTAAGTAATGTCAATTTATCGAGGCCCGGGAGGTTCTGGTGATGCTACGAATGACGCTAGCAGTCAAGCTTCTTTAGTAGCTCAGAAAGTTACTGAGGCTACTGAGGCAGCTTCACAGGCTTCTGCAAGTGCCGTTGCAGCCAGTACTTCAGCTTCTAATGCATCTACGTCAGCCAGTGCAGCTAGTTCATCCGCTAGTGCTGCAGCTACTTCAGCTTCTAATGCATCAACATCAGCTAGCTCAGCAAGTACTTCAGCATCCAATGCTAGTTCATCGGCAAGCACAGCTACTACACAGGCTACTAATGCAGCTAGTTCAGCCACTACAGCAACTACTAAGGCTAGTGAGGCTGCATCATCGGCTACAGCTGCGGCTACTTCAGCTACCAATGCAGCTAACAGTGTAGCAAGTATTGGTACATCTGTCAGTGATGCTGCATCGTCAGCCTCAGCAGCCTCTAGCAGTGCCTCAGCAGCTTCTAGTAGTGCTTCATCAGCCAGTACAAGTGCAACCAATGCAGCTAGCTCAGCTTCAGCAGCATCCTCTAGTGCTTCAGCAGCGGCCTCTAGTGCTAGCTCTGCATCCTCTAGTGCTAGCTCTGCGAGCTCTTCATCAAGCTCTGCGAGCTCCTCGGCTACTACAGCAACTACTAAGGCCAGTGAAGCTGCTACATCCGCTACTAACGCTAGTAACTCAGCTAGTGCAGCGTCATCATCAGCTACAGCCGCTGCATCGTCAGCCTCCGCAGCTTCATCATCAGCCAGTACAGCTAGCACACAAGCGAGTAATGCAGCCAGTAGTGCATCAGCTGCTTCAACATCAGCCTCAGCTGCTTCAACGTCTGCTACCAATGCAGCTTCGTCAGCCACAGCAGCTGCAGCATCAGCCACAGACGCAGCTTCATCAGCTAACTCAATTCTCAATGGAACTATTAACGGTGGGACTTACTAAATGACTTCAACTATTATCACAAAGAACAGTAGCACAGCCTCTTCTGTGCCTTCATCTGGCTCACTGACTCAAGGTGAGTTAGCTGTTAACGTTACTGACAAGAAACTGTACACCAAGGACTCAGGTGGTACTGTCGTTAAGCTTGTTGGTAGTCTGGGTAATCAGGAAGCTAATGCTGCAGCAATCACTGGAGGTTCTATCAATGGAACTACAGTGGGGGCTTCTACAGCCTCTACAGGTGCTTTCACTACTTTGTCAGCATCCTCTACAGTATCAGGCACAGGCTTTAGCACTTACCTAGCAAGCCCTCCTGCTATTGGTGGTACTGCGGCTGCGGCAGGTGCGTTTACCACTCTAAGCGCTTCAGGTGCTGTAACCCTCTCTGGAGGTACTGCTAACGGAGTAGCGTATTTAAACGGCTCTAAGGTTGTTACAAGCGGTTCTGCGCTTACTTTTGATGG
>ENA-UPTL01000180-UPTL01000180.1-marine-metagenome-genome-assembly--contig:-NODE-180-length-15745-cov-16.811281_pt1 | contig 15745 bp, 10 predicted proteins | sample MGYA00238170_ERZ767106 | MGnify/ENA primary metagenome ERZ767106 (study PRJEB28938, sample SAMN06267160) | marine metagenome | isolation source: Columbia River Estuary | place: USA:Columbia River...
TGATCTGTAGTATTTGATTCTGTACCTTGCCGTCTAACGACGTCTTCGTTAAAGGTACCTTGCCGTCTAACGACGTCTTCGTTAAAGGTACGTGATCTTCCATAAATGTGTTCATTAATTTGTTCTAATTCTTTATCTAAAATTTTAAAAGTTTTTGAAACATCATTTTTATAATATTGAAAGTCTTTTAATCTAGTTTTCATTTTTTGATTTTCTGTATATGTTTGATCAAATTTTTTATGTAAAGAAAGAAATTCTTTTTCAGAATCTTGAAATTTATTATAATAATAAAATACCAATAATCCTAATATTACACAAATTATCGTAGAACTAGATAACTTACTAAACATAAATAACTTTTTACAATAAAATATATGTCTTTTTTTGACGCAATTATAAAGCCGTCTATCATTAAAGGTACCTTACAGAGCTGTCTATCATTAAAGGTACCTTACAGAGCTGTGCTAAAATTTAATTAATTTGTTTGTATTTAATATAATTTTTAATTATTTAGAATAAGGATGTTTTATATAATTAGTTTAAAAGAACCTATTGAAAAAAAAAGATATTTGAAATCACATGATATTGATCCATTTTGGATAAAAGGTGTTAATGGTAAGGAACTTGATAAAAAAGTTATTCAAAAACATTTTACAAAATTTTATTCTAATTATGGTCCGCGTGGATCAATTGGTTGTGCTTTATCGCATTTAAAAACTTGGAAAAAATTTCTTAGATCAGGAAAGGATTATTGTATTATTTTTGAAGATGACGTTATTTTAAAAAAAAATTTTACAAAACGTTTTGAACGTGCTTTAAAAAATGTACCAGATGATTATGATATATTGTATTTAGGTTCTTTTGGGGGCATTCCTAAATCAAACTTTTTTACTATAATATTTGATATTTTACAAATGACTAATCCTGTATTTGATAAAATCAATAAATATATATCTAAACCTAAAGTAGCACTTGGAGCTCATGCATATGTTCTTTCAAGAAAAGGTGCAAAAAAATTAGTAGACCTTTTAGATGAAAATATAAATAATCATATAGATTATTGTATACAAAATTTAGCATCAAAAGATTTTATAAAAACTTATGCTGTTATACCCAGATTAGCTTATCAAACGTCTACAGATACATTAAAATCATCAAATTCATCAAATCAACATCCTTTTATAATAACAAAATTCCTTTCTCATTTTTATTTAGATAAAATGGTAAGAGCTAGTTATATAGCAACCGTTTCAATAATGCAAATTTGTAATGTATATATAACACCTATTACATTATTATTTTTTATATTAGGTTGTATTTTAGCATTTTTTGAAACGTCTTTACAAAATATTATATTGTATTATATAATAATAAGTTTACCAGATATATGTCAATTTAATTTAATTTATACGTTATTTCATTTGTTAATATTAATAATTATACCTTTATTTTTTCATTTATCATAAAGATTTAGGTTGAAAATTTTTAAAAAAATTTGTTTTTTGATTGTAAATAAAAGTTGATTTTGACGTGTTTGTATTTTGATGAAAATGTTTTTTACTCGTATAATAGAAATTAGAACAGATAAAATTATTTTTCATTTCAATTATATCACGATGGACCTTTTTAATAACTCGTTTTTTAGCCACGTCATATGGTCTCATTACAGAATTACATTCTTCATATGTTAACCATCCTATATTTTGCACTTCTCCTGTTTGAATTTTATTTTTATAATCTATTTTTGGTGGTGGTATACCATCTTTCATTTTAACTAAATAATAAATATGTCTATATTTTATACCATTTGTACCACGAAATTCTTCATGAATAGTTGGATAATTTTTTATAAAATCATAACATAATTTATCATAACCAGTTTCTTCAAAAAATTCTCTTTCAGCACATGCTATATTTGTTTCTTTCATATTACGTCTACCTTTAGGAAAACCTAGTTCAGTATATTCAAAAGAAGAATGTGATTTTTTGATTAATTCTTTAATATTTAATTTTTTAAACTTTTTATAAGCTAATTCATATTCATTTTTAAAACATTTTGAATCGTGATTTACCCATAATTCTCCCCAAATTTCATCAAATGTTTTTGTTAACAAATTATGTTTTTCCTTATTTGTCATTTCATTTAAAAAAATTGGTAATGTTTTAGAACATTCTTTTTCTTCTTCTGGATATTTTCCTCTGACAAAATCTGTGAATCCCATAGTATCTTTTCTTTGTATCATTAAAAATTTTATCTTTGGATAACTTTCATCATTTACATTTGTAAAAGTTTTTGACAATGAAATAACTTCTTGTAATTTAGTATTTTTATCATTTAATTCTTCTTTTTCATTATTTACTATTTTAAAAGCAATGATTCCAAAACTAGTAATAGGACCTGAACAATCTTTAACAACATGACCCTTTTCTCCACAATTTACACAGTAAATATTTTTGTATTTTTTATTTGTTTTATCTATACCTTGCCGTCTATCATCAAAGGTACCTTGCCGTCTGTCATCAAAGGTACCTTGCCGTCTGTCATCAAAGGTATCGTCAAATGTACCTTGCCGTTTATCATTAAAGGTAAAAGAATAATTATAACTAGAAAGTAAATCTTCTTTTAAATAAATATATTCTTCACTTGTTGAATCACTATAATAATTCCTTTCATCTATCGTAATCGTTTTATTGCATCTTGTATTTTTTTCATTTTCGTTGTTTGACATAACATATATAAGTTAATTATCTTTATTCAACAAAATAAATTTTAGTTTTAAATTCGTTTTTTTTTATATACTACTATTATACTACTATTATATTAATGTTTGACTTGTATTTATTCAACACCATTATAAATGCATTATGGTATTTATTTACAGTATTGTTTGTTCTCTATAGATATACAAAATTCTTTACTTATATTTACAATTTTGTTAGATTTTGTGGAAAATTGGTTACAGGAGCTTCCTATGTTTATAGTTTTATAAATCCTCCTCCCCCTCAAGTTGATTTAGAAGCACAATATTTGCAAGAAAATAAAAAGAAAACATTATATAGTAAATGTAAAGGATATATTGTAAAAAATTATAATTACTATTATAGAAAATTTTTTAAAACAGGTACCTTTACCGACGCTGTCGATAGACGGCAAGGTAACTATAATACATCTGAGGAACAATATAGTGAATATAGTGAATTAACAGTGAATAGAAATAATCAAAATGTTTTTCCATTAGTAGAAACAAATTATGGAAGTGGAATAGATTTTTCAACACAGTTACATAAATCAAATGAAAAACGTGAAAATGATATGTTTAATAAAAAAATACAAGAATTAGAAGTTTCCGAATTAGAAATAGAAGAACATAATTGTTATATAAAAAATGAAAATGAAAATGAAAATTATGTATTTAGAATTGGTGAAAAGACATCTGATTCTGATTTAAAAGACAAAATTTTATTAAATGAAAATTTTAAAACAGATTTTATAAAATCAAGAGAATCACTTAATGCATTTACAAATAATGCAGGTACCTTTGATGACGATGCCGATAGAAGGCAAGGTACCTTTGATGACGATGCCGATAGACGGCAAGGTACCTACACGGAAAATCTTTCAAATGTTAATTTAGATGAATTTTATTCAGATTCAGATTCAGATTCTGATATAGAAATAAATTCTGATACAGAACTTCCATCCGATCTATTTATGTAAATTATATATTTTTATATAAAAAAAAAATATATATAATAATATTATAACTAATATGTCTGATAATACATTTATTAAAAAATCAGACTATGATAAAGATATTAAAAATTATATCAAAAAAAAAGATTATGATAAAGATTTTAAATTTATTAATAGCGAAGTTAAAAGATATTATTTAGATATATCATCAAATGTTTCAAAAAATTATGTACAAAAAACAGATGTTGACAAGTATTTAAAAAATGCATCAGATAAAATAAAAACCGAACTTGGTAAAGAAATTAGTACAAGAGGACTAGGTTCAGCAGGACCACAAGGACCACAAGGACCATTAGGACCACAAGGACCACAAGGACCACAAGGACCACAAGGTATACCAGGTTCTGGTGCAGATTATACAAAAGCAGTTGATTTTCAACTAGGTAATGCTGCAGCTCCAGAACGTGGTCCAGTTGGACCAGCACGTGCTTTGGTTCGTGATGGTAGTTCAAGCCTTACTATAAATTATGACAATGATTTTACTGGTGGTGTTAATATTAATGCTAATGGTGGTTTAAGAGTTGGTGGTAATAGTAATTTAAATGGTGATGTAAATATTGCAAGAAACTTACGTGTAGATAATGGAGTAAGTTTAGGAGGTTCTGGTGAATTTAGTATAGATTATCCAAATGTTGGTGGGGGTAGATTTGTGGTTGATAAAGAGGGTAATGTTAAAGTCAGAGGTACAGTTGATGCATCTAGATTTACAATTAATGGCCAACCAATTAATACTGCTGCAGCTGCTGGTGGTGTTGCAAGTAGTACCCCAGTTGATTTTGATATGTTTACTAATGGTCATGAAGCTAAATTTTCTGAAGGGTGGGTATTTAAGGGTGAGAAGCCATGGGATCCTAGTATTCGTGGAGGAAATGACAGAACTGGTTTCGCACATACTAATGAAGATCACGATACTGATACAACAAATAGAACTGCTGATATTAAAGTCCCTGATGTTATGAAATCTGGTTTCTTATTTCATTTACCTTGGATCAATTGTAGAGATTTTGACATTTGGGGTGTATTAAAAGGTGGTGAAGAAGTATTTATTCGTCGCGTTAATGCTTATCAAAATGTTCGTAATGGAGAAAGAGGTGGATTTCATGATGGTGTTGCAGTAGTTTCAATTCCTCGTGTAGATAGATTTACAGACATTCGTATTAAAGGAGTAAGAGGACGCATTCATTATATGGGAATAGGATGGACTAGAAATCCTCTCGATTCATATGCTTCAGGTGCAGAATCTGGATTTGTTTCAGCTAGAAATGTAATTGGTTCAGCTATTGCAATAGGAGATATTCCAGCTCCATCAGATTGGACAGGTGCCAACTTTAAACGTCGAGATGGTCGTTGGAGTCATTTTGATTGGAAAGATGACCAAAGAAATTATATTCGTGGTGAAACAGTTATTGATAATACAGCTAGTTTACAAGATAATCAACTTAGACTTCGTGGTATAGCTGATGGTAATCATTATTTAGGATTTTCAGGAGAAGTTGATGGAGCTCGTTTACAAGGACATAAAGGAGGTCAATTAGGTACAAATTTTGGCGGTGATAAGACTGCATTAGTTTGGAATGCATCTGGAGACGTTACAGTTGCAAGAAATGCTTTTGTTGGAGACAATCTTATTATGAGCGGAGATAATTCTTGGATTTTACATACACCTGATGATGGACGTAAAACATTTTATATTGCACCTGGTAAAGATGGTGCAAATTGGGATTGGGGTAAACAAACTAAATTTGAACAAGACGGAACTGTTCAATTTAGTAATAATGTAACTATTCCATCAGGAAAAGCATTGACAATTAGAGATCAATATCATGGTTTATCATTTGCTGACGATATGGATGGTCCAGCACTATATGGTTATGGTGGTGGTAAATTAAGAGTTGCAGGAAATGCTAGAGGAGAGACTCCGGTTGATTCTTTAAAATGGAATAGAGATGGTGTTAAAATTAGTGGCAAAATATGTGGAGACACCGAATGTGTAAATGTAAATGATCTAGTAAAATTTGTAAAAAACAACTCACAATTTAAAGAAAATTTAACATTATCAACTCCATGGAATGATGAAGGTGGTGGTAATGTTATTTTTTTAGATAGACATGATGTATCTTGTCCATCAGGACCTCTTAATAAACTTAAATTATCACGTAAAGGAGATAATAATTTTAGGTATGATTATGGATGTGCATCTAGTGGCATTACCGGTGATGCAATTAATAAAAATACAGATTGGAATGATGAAGTGAATACAATGTCTTTAAAAGATCATGATATTAATTGTGGAGAAAGTGGTGTAATAAGTCAATTAAGATTAGTTCGTGACGGTAAAGGTAAATTTAGATATGATTATAAATGTTTACCTTCAAACAGTAAATTAACATTACGTACAGATAATACTCCATTAGATAGTGATGGAGGTGGTAATAGTATATTTTTAGATAGACATAGTATTCAATGTAAACCTAACGAAGCATTAAATAGATTAAAATTAGTAACTGATAATGGTAATTATAAATACGATTATACATGTGCTTCTTCTCCTTTATAATCCTTCAATGTCATTTAAATTCTTTTTAAATTATTTTTAAATTCTTTTTATAAAATTTTATAAAAAGAAACAAGTTTTATTCTTTCATCGATTATTGTTTTAATAATATTTGTTATATTTCTTCAATGTCTTCAAGATCATCTTCTATTTCAGGGCCTTTTAAATAATAACCATTTAATTTAAGAATTCTTTTTTTAGGATCTATTTTCATTTCGCAACACAAAGAATTTTCTAATTGTGTGATAAAACTTGATAATTTTTTAAAATGATGTCTTAATCCATAGTCTTTGATAAATATTTCTTTTAATTCTTCTTTAGTAATAAACTCTTTAGTTGTTCCTAAAACAATATTTTCATCTATAAATTGTTTTATGATATTATTATCCATTTCAAATTTTTTAGTAACACGTACAACAGATGATGGTGGTATTAATCCTTCTAAACGATAAAGTTTATAATATTCTATTAAAATATTCATAAAAATACAATGATAATTTTCTAATTTCGATTTTAATTCTTTATCAATTTTAAACTCGTAAATACCCTTTTTTATATTCTCTTGATCAGGATTCTCTACAAATCGTGATACAAATTCTGTTATTTTTAAACGACGAATTGTTCCACCATCTGTATCAGATAACCCTGGCTGTTTGTTTGTTGCTAAAAATAATTTGGCCATCGGTTTAAATGATATTTGACTACTGTTTAATTCACGTGTAGAAATACGATCACCTCCAGTCAAACTTTTCATTATATCGACTTGAATTTGATCAGTTGCTGCCGGTTCTTGCATAATAACACATCTTTTATTTCGGATACTAGCCAAAGCACTATTTGCACTACTTGCGTTTTCTCTTTTACCAGTTATCAAAGAAACAGGACTAATACAAGCATAATCTCCTAATGATTTTAAATGAAGATCCATAATAGTACTTTTTCCATTACCACCAGATGCATTTTTACCACTCCATACGTAAAAATTTTCATCACGATTATGACCATCTAAACAACTTGCTAAACTTTTTAAAGTAAAATCACGTACATCCTTTTCTGGTAAAATTTTATAAACAAGATCCATTAATTCAATATACAAAGGATCATTTTTAGCATATTCTATATATTCATATCCAGTTGATAAAGAAATGTAATCACTGGATCTCCCCTTACGAAATTCCATAATATTTAAATCATATACTCCATTATCAAATCCTAAAAGATCTTTGTCTTGATCAATAATTTTATTAAAATTTTCATTATAAAATTCAAGTTCTAAACAATTTAGTTTTAATCCATTTCCTAAACGTTGTAAAATATTATGATAATTTTTTATAATTTCTTCGCTAGCACTTTCTCTTATTAATTGGCGTCTATATTTTTCTATTTTTGTAAATACTTCATTAATTGTTAAAACACGCAAATTATAACTTTTATTTTCTTTTTTCCACCTAATTCCATTGAAAAAATACCATTCATTCTTTTCTGGTGAACTACAAACAAAATTTTCACCATATAATCTATAAATCAATTTACTAAGGATATTGTCAAAAGGACGTAAAAACTTGATATCGTGATTAGGTATTTCTTTTGATAATTCATTAAATTCTTCCTGGTTATCTATTTTTGCTAAATAAATCAAATTATTAATGGTATATATATAATCACTATTTTGAAATGAATCCCAAGCTATATTTGCCTGACTTTCATTATAATTTTCCCACTTGGAACTAAAATAATGCCATAAATCTACGTATTCGCGGTTAATAGATGATAAAATATAACCAATATTTAACCATTTACTTCTATCTGACCATCTTTCCGGATCAAGAATATCTAAATATTTTCTTACAACTTCTTTGTCTGAATATATATCCTCATCATTATTCATTAAATGAACCTTTTTTGAATTGTCCTTTTTACGTTCTGATTTGTAATTAAAAAGTATACTGTCAGGTTCAATATTTGTAATACATGTTTTTAAAAAATGTTCATAAGTTGTTTCCTCCGGTGGTATAATAGTTTCTCCTAATTCTTTTAAAAAAGTATCTGTGTCTAATAAATATAATGGACGACTTTGACCACATTTCGTAGACAACAGTGTACGAAAACAGATTGGCGCGTATACCTTTGTATCAATAATTTTACTATCAAATAAATCGCGAAATTTATGTTTTAATTGTTCTTCTAAATAAACTTGGATACTTTTTGCTTTTGTAAAATGAATTCCATCGAAAATAATATGATAACTTTTCTTTTCGATGTCTGGATATGATTTTAATATGTATACTCCCTTTATATCTGGTAACATTTCTCTTATTGTATTTATAATATTGATAATGTCTGTTTTATGTTTTATTTCTTCATCTAATCTATTAACTCTATTTTTTAGTGTACCTTCTGTGTCATTTGTATTGTCTATTTTCTTATCATAGTCTATATATAACTTCATAGGTTGATGAGCACTCCATGATTCATAATAATGTGATCTGTTAGGAGTAAGACTTTGAATTTTATTCCATATATTATGATATGTATCTGCTATAAAAATTTTAGATGAAGAGCTATTAAGATCTCGTTGGAAAAAGGATAGGTGATTTGCTTCACAGTATTTTATACATTCCGCTTTTTGACCTTTTGAAAATTCCATCCCAATAGATTCAGACATTTTCACTACACTTGTTATCTTTAAATAAAATAAATATTAAAATCTATTTTATTCAATTATTTATTGTAAAAATAATGAATTTATACATTCAATAACATTTTTGAAACGATTTTTATGAATAAATAAATTAAATTGTTCTTTTACAAATTCTTTATTGAATTTTCCTTTGTCAATTATTGTATAATACGTTGATCCATTATTTAAAATAATTTTACGTTTAAGTATATCTCTTGTCTTTTGTTTTTTTGAAACATTTAAACTATAGTGCCAGTACCATCCATCCCATAAAATTGCAATTTTTAAACTTTTTATATAGATGTCACAATCCCACATATTACCATTTTTGTCTTTAAAAATTTGTTCATTACATTGAATATCATCTTCACCGAAATATTCAATACATAATTCAGAAAATAATATTTCATTTTTAGAACGTCTTTGTTGAGATGCTGCTGATGCTACACCTCCTTTTATACCATTAATCTTACCATTATTTATATTTAATTGCTTCATACATTGTCTTGAACACGTTTTTCTTCTACCTCCATTAATAATTGTTTTACATATAACACATTTATGACTTTTTTGTAAGGCTAATCTAGTTTTATTATTAGTTTCTTCACTTCTAATTCTAATACTATTATTAAATGACGCGTTACAACTTCTTGAACAAAAATGATTTTTACTTTTTTTATATTGATTAAATAATTTTGTAAATTCTATGTTACAATTATTACAATTAACTTGAACTGAATTATTTCTTGATAATGGAATATTAGCTAAAATTAAAGCATCATTCCAAGTACCAAATTTATTACCTATAGTTTTATAAGAGAAAGGGTGTTTTTTATCCTTAGATAAAGGTATTTTCTTATTTTTTTCATAATATCCTTTTAAATAATCTAATATAAATTCTTTTGTAAATTTTTCTTTAGACATCAATAATAACTTATGAAAATGAATTATTATTCAATTTAAAACGTTTTCTAAAAGAAAATTGAACCTTTGTTTTTATTAAAATAACCCAAGACAATCTTTTCAGACTACCTTGGGTTATTTTGTATATTTATTGTCTGTACGGTACTCGAAACCGTCTGACTCGCGTATAAGACGAGCATAATAACCCCTATATGAACAGACATATCAAGTATTTAAAATTGATATGTTTGTTAAATTTTCCATCTGAGTTCTATGAACAGAGTGAGTTAAATAGTTTAATGTCATGTTTAGGACTTTTGATGCTCAGTGGGAGGATCGAACTCCCGTGACGGACGTACTTAAAAATTATAAGATCCGCATATTAACCACTATATGAACCGAGCTATTTAAACAGTTTAATGTCATATTTAGGACTTTTCAATAACTAAGTATTTTTATTTTTAAATTCTTTTCTATATTTTTTTGGTTAATGTTTAATATTTTTTCTATTATTTTTTTGGTTACTTTTTTCTTAAAAAAGTAAAAGTTTATTATGCAACAACACCTCTTTTTACTCTTCCCTTAGGCTTTGCAACAGGGACAGCCTTTTCAACAACAACAACTTGTTCTTCAAGTTCTTCTACTTCTTCTTCTTCTTGTTCGTCACTTTCTTCTACTACATCTTCGTCGTCTTCTTCAACTTCTTCAACGTCTTCTTCAATTACATTTAGCTTTTGAGTTTCCTTGACAAGTTCATCTTCATTTTCTGATTCTAGTTGTTCAACGTCTTCGACTTCTTCATCAAGCATTGCATAACCAGTAATACTTTGTTGATTTCTGTAAACCTTTGCTTGAACAAGCTTCCACTTTGCAGAAACCTTTGTTGTAATACTAAGATAAACAAGTTCCAATACACAAATAACTTGACTACCCTTAGGAACAACCATATCAAAGTTTGATTCATTCATGTCAATTTGTTTCTTTGATTCGTCAAACATTAAAACAGGAGTCTTGAATCTTTTGTTACTCAAAAATCTACCAGTGAAATTATCAGAATCCCCTTCACGTTCTCTATCAAGTTTTGCACGAACTCTTGATGGATAATCCAAAACATTACCATCCTTGTCAGTTGGAATTTTAACAGAAGGTGCATAATAAGCATCTTCAATAGTTTCCATTGAAACCTTTGGCTTACCCAACCATTCCTTGCTCTTTGACATGATAGCATTCTTTACCAAAGAATCGAATCCTTCCAACTTATTGTGAAATTCCTTGATTTCAACTGAATTCTTGTCTTCCTTGTCTTCTCCACCAAAAGATAATTCCATTTCAAAAGAATCATCCTTATTATCTACAGCATCCTTCTTTCTCCATCTCTTAATACCATTTGGTACATACATTTTTGGTGTTTGAACCATAATCTTTCCGCCATTGTAATTTACATATACCATTTTTCTTCCATGATTGTCGGTTTTTACGTCGCTAAATGAAACTTTGTTCAAATCAAGATTGACTGCTTTAATAATAGACATTTTAATTGTTTTTTTTGTTACTGTTTTGTATAATTAAACACAAGATTTTTTATAAATTCAATTTTTTTTTTACTGTATATATACTTTTTTTAAAAAAAAGTAATCAAAAAACAAAGCTACGCTTAACATTTTAAAAAAAGTATATATATAAGCGTAGCTTTGTTTTTTGATTACTTTTTTTAAAATGTTAAGCGTAGCTTTGTTTTTTGGTTACTTTTTTTTAAAAAAAGTAGTTTTTTGGTTACTTTTTTTTAAAAAAAGTAGTTTTTTGGTTACTTTTTTTAAAAAAAAGTATGTGCGTTTTTAATTTAAAAATATAGTTTTTATAATGATTAAATGACGTTAGCAATTAGTAAAACGAAATCTACTGCATTTATAAAACAGAATATAAAAATAGATGATAGACTGTCAGGTGATAATATTTCTATTCGAACAGAATTTGATGTAGACACAAAATTAAGTTTATTAATGAGATCACTAACTGAATTTTATACAAATGAAATTTATATTGAACAAATAAAAAGTATTATTGACCAAAATAGTGTTGTTTCTTTACGTATATTGGATTGGTTTATTACAAATTATTCTAAAAAACATAGAACTATTATTTTTTCAAAAAAAGGTTCATTTGACGTGTATCAAAATTACAAATTACAATTAAAATCATTTAGCAAATCACAATTTGATCCATTTTGTAGAAAAAACAAGATTATTTTTTATTATAGTGAAAATGATTATATAGAGACATCTTGTGGTCAACTTTGTTTTTTTAGGTGGTGTTTTGAAAATGATATTTTAACATTTGTAAAAAATAATCTAAGTATTATAGAACAAGATATGAAAAATTCATTAAAATTAAAAAAATCAAATAAAGAAAGTGTAAGTAAAAGTAGTGATTCTGATAGTTCTAAAAAACGTAAACCGTTAAGTGTATCAGCGTCAAGAAGTGTATCTAAACAAAATGTTAGATACACTGTCAAATTTGATTAAATGTAAAAAAGAATTGAATAAATATCCTTTTTTACATTTAATAAAATATAGCTTCGCATGGATAATCCTAACAATCGATTAATTACAAAAAGTGAAGTTGAAAATATTCTAAATTATTTTGAAAACATAGGTGAAAATAACACTTTTTTAGAAATAAATAATTTAGAACATTACAGGGAAGCTTTTATTCATGAAAGTTATTATCAAGCTGTGCAACATCAAATGACAAGTGGAGAGACAAATTCTTTGGAAAATTTTTATTTACCAAAATCGTCAAGTGAACGACTAGAATATTTAGGAGATTCTATTTTAAAAGCTATTATGGGAAGATATTTGTTTGATCGTTTTGGAAATGAAAGAGAAGGATTTTTGACAAGATTAAAAATTAAAATTGAAAAGTGTAGTATGTTACACAAAATTGGTATTGTTTTAGGTTTTAAAAAATACATATTACTTTCTTTGCAAGTTGAAAATCAAACAATTCTTGATACTACAAGAGGACGCGGTACACCAAGTTTTTATGAAGATGCATTTGAAGCATTTATAGGTTCTATATTAGTAGATTTTGGAGAAAAAGGATATTTGTATGCTGATCGATTTGTTAGATCTGTTATAGAAAATATTATAGATTTTGCAGAATTAATATCTAAAAATGATAATTTTAAAGACAGTCTTCAACGTTACTTTCAATCTTTAAAATTTAAACCACCTGTATATACTTCTTTGCAAGAAGATGGTCCACTGTATAGAAAAATATTTACAAGAATGTTAATAATTTCTGGTAAACAATTATCTGAAATGAATGAGATAATACAAAATGATATTCGGATATATCATACAACTATATTAGAAGAATATAGATTAAAAAATCCAACTATTTTTTCAAAACTTTTTGAATTATGTCAAAATGACAATTACATATTAGGTATTGGATTTGGACGTAAAGTTACAAGTGCAGAACAAGAATGTGCAAAAACATGTTTAGAAAATTTACATTTAGATTTGAACTTTTAATTTTTTATTAAACTGTCATTATTTAATTAAATAATTTTAATTCGTTCAATTAATTAAAATTATTTAAAGATAAAAGAATATATAAAAAATATACAAATAAAATAAAAATGGATACGATAAAAACACCTGTTGACATAAAAACTCTTATACAAACTAGCGATATAAACGTTTATAACAATACTAAATTAACTGACAAATTAAAAGAACATTTCTCTGAAGATGAACAAAGGTTATATGTATCCAACTTGTTTCTTTATTTAAATTATCATCCTGTTGATGATTTTGTTGTAAATTTAGAAACTGTATGGAAATTTATAGGATTTTCAAATAAAGCCAATGGAAAAAGATTACTAAAACAACATTTTACTGAAAATAAAGATTATAAAATAGTTTTCATCCGTTCGGATGAAAACCCCCAAAATACAAATTTAGGTGGTAGACCCCAAGAAACTATAATGTTGAATATAAATACATTTAAAAAATTATGTTTAAAAAGCAATACAGATAAAGCAGATAAAATACATGATTATTATATAAGATTAGAAATGGTTTATAATGAATTAATAAAAGAACAATTAAAAGAAAAAGACAAATTATTATTAGAAAAAAACGAACAATTAATAGAAACTAAAAAAAGATTAGAAAATAAAACAAAACTAGCTGTAAAAAAATGGTATAATCAGGATCCAGGTCATACAATTTATGGATATATTAATTTAAGTAATAATTTAATAACGATTGGTAAATCTAAAAATATAAAAAGTAGAGAATCTGATTATATAACTCATAATCCAGATGGAGAAATGTTTTATATAAGAAAATGTTATAACTGCGATTTAGCAGAAAAAGTATTACATCATATGTTGGATAAATATAGAGAAGAACGTAATCGAGAATGGTTTGGTGGTATATCAGAAAAATTAACCATATATTTTATTGATACTGTATGTGATTTTCTAGATAGTTTTATAAATTGTTCAGAAAAATTTCCAGAATTTAAAATAAAAGAATTTTTTTCACAATTACCTGTTAAAAAATTTAATCACGTGATTGATTTTAAAATACCAAAAAATATTAATGTATCTGTTGTTTATAATAAAAATATAAAAGACTATATAAAATTTATCAAAGATTGTTGTAAAATAGAAGAAAACGATTTTGCATTAACATTTGATTTAAGAGCAGCTTATAAATTTTGGTGTAAAAGAGCTTTGTCAGTAGAAATCTATAAAGATTTTTCAAATTGGATTTCCGAAAATTACAAAATTGCAGAAAAATATTTTCAAAATGACGGTATACGTCACAAAATTGTTTTAAATTTAAAACTCAAAAAGCTTGAATTCTTTCCAAATGACAAATACAATGTTAAAACATATGAAAAATTTTGTTTAGAATCATGTGCGTTTGATTATTCTTATAAAATAAAGTTTAATGATTTTCTTGAAAAATATACCCAATGGATGAAATCTAAATATCCAGAATATGAATTAACTTCTGATGGTATAGAAGAAATAAAAGATTATTTTAATGTAAAATTTTTATTAGACAATGATATGATTTGTGGAATTCAATTAAAATTTGACACACTTCCATTTTACAAATTACGTAATTTAAGCAAAATTTATACAATAGATGAAAATAAAAAAATTTTAAACACGTTTAATGGATTATCTGAAGCATCTGAAAATTTGAAATTAGAAATTAAAACAATATCAGATATCATTAGATATTCTAAAGTAATACATTACAAAGATCAAAAAGTTACATTAGTTTATGAAAAAGAAAGTAATATAATTACAAAAAGAAATATTCAAAATAAAATAATTTATAAATATGATTTTGATACAAAAAAATTATTAAAAACATTTAATTCTACAATTGAAGCTGCTCATCATTTTGAAATAACAACGACTACTGTATTAAGATATATTGCAATAGAAAATGTATTTTCATGTAAGAATGATGATTGTAAAAACATTTTTTTAAGTTATTTAGATAACATTGACGATTTAAAAATTAAAGAAAAACCTAAAGTTATTAAACTTAGAAGATATAAAAATTTGTATTGTTATTATAACAACTCTAATATATTATTTAAAGAATACCGTGGACCATCTGATGCAGCTGCACAATTAAAAATTGGACAATGTACAGTTCATAGACATATAAATAATAAAAAACCATTAAATGTTAATAATACTCCTTTAATATTTACTTATAACAAAATTAAATAAAGAATAATTATAATTTTTTTAATTAAAATTATTTTTTTTATTTTTATAATATAAAAATGAATCTAACTAATTTTGCAATTGCAT
>ENA-UPTL01000181-UPTL01000181.1-marine-metagenome-genome-assembly--contig:-NODE-181-length-15743-cov-9.620474_pt1 | contig 15743 bp, 15 predicted proteins | sample MGYA00238170_ERZ767106 | MGnify/ENA primary metagenome ERZ767106 (study PRJEB28938, sample SAMN06267160) | marine metagenome | isolation source: Columbia River Estuary | place: USA:Columbia River Estuary...
TATTAAATAATGGTTTCAATTTTAAGCAAGTACGGAATGTTGTCGGGGTTATCAAGTGTTATTCTACCTATGTTGGAGCTAAAGGATACCAAAAAGACGACGAACGATTTGAAAAGTTGCGTGAGATTGGTCAAGAGTACGGAGCCACTACAGGACGGCCAAGACAAATAGACTGGCTCAACATTAATGAAGTTATTACAGCTTGTCAAATGAATGGTGTTACTAAACTCATTGTCAACAAGATGGATGTATTAGCTCAAATTGAAAATGGCTGGGATTGGTATCAAGATGATAAACTTCATTTTGCTGACGATGAAGGTTCTTTTATGCTTTGTCTTATGAATGAAATTATGAAATATACTCCAGGTATCGAAATTGAGTTTCAAGGTCAACTACATTGAAAATTACATTCTCTAGAACTTCAACTTTGCCAATTTTAAAACAAGCTCTTAAAACTTGCAATACAAAATCTAAAGGCAAGGCAGATTCTGAATTTTTAATTTACAAGGAAGACGATATTTTAAAAATCACTTCCATTAATGAAATATCTGAACAAACAATTACTCTTCCTCACGAACAAATTGATGAAGGAGATGATTTCAAGTTTTCTATTAATGCAGCCTTATTTCTAGAATTTTTTAATCAATTTCCAGAAGACAAGATTCAGTGCATTTACAAAGAAGAAGATAATACTTTAATTGCTGGTAATAAAAAAACAAAGATGGCATTCCCTTGTGGTAAAGGGGATGACTTCTCTTCTTTTCAAATAACTTCTACCGATGATGAATTTGAAATTGAATCTAATCTTTTTATGGCTTTGATTAAGAATACATATTTCTCTGTTAGTTCTGATTGGCAAAATGCACCACTAACCGCATTGAAATTAACAGTGGATTATAATCATGTTAAGGCAGAATCTTGTGATCTTGGCAGAATATCTATAGCTTGCAAAGAAAGTCACTTAAACTGCAATAAAAGCCATGTTTTTCTCATACCAAAAGAAGCAGTGGACTTCTTATCAACTTTAAATATCTCAGACTTAAAGATTACAATTTACCCTTGCAAAAAACATCTTAAAATGTCTTGGGGTAATACTCTATATATTTCTCTCTTAGAAGGTTCTCACAATTTTCCAGATCTTAATGTTTGGCTAGAAAAACCAACTGTAGCTAAAGTAAAAGTCTTATCAAGTGAGCTTCAAAATGCACTAAAACTATCTTCCTTGATTGCGAAAGATTCTTATATAAAATTACAGTTGGATGACAAGCTCTATATTTCTGCAGCGGATGATAGTGTTGGAATTTTGAAATATTCTTTAGATTGCGAAGATATTGAGGGTAAATGCGAAATTCTTGTATCTCATAGATCTTTCTTAAAATACTTTGACTTGTTTCAAGATTTAAAGTTAGAGTTTGAATTTAAAGAAATTAACGAAAACAGTTATGGTATACTTTGTAACAATAAGGATATCAATCATATGATATTTCCGGTCAAAGCTAATGAACAAGTGGGATAATGTTTTTGTATATACAGGAGATGAATTTTTATCTAATATGCATTTCAGATCTTTGGTTAATTCCAAGGATCTGATCTTTTTTGACAATGATGCTGATTTAAAGACAATTCACAAGAGCTTATTTACATTTAATATTTTTTCAGAACAAAGGGCCTATAAAATTATTAACCCAAAAGCTGAAATTCTTAAAATAATTAATGACAATATAGAAAGCTTGTCAACAGAAAATTTAGGTATCTTTGCAATTAATGACTCTTTGGATTTAAGGTCATCATTTTCAAAAAATTGCCAAAAGAATAAAAGAATCATTAATATTCAGCCCATCTTAGTGAACGACCAAAATAATCTTAAAAAGTTTCTATCAAATGTAAATATGACAAATGAAGCTTTTCAATTCTTATTACAAAATTGCCCTACAGAAACTATAAAGATAAAAGACAATAATGTTAAAAAAGATGTTATTGTTTATAATCTTTATCTACTTACCAACGAAATAAATAAACTTACATCTGCATTTGATAGACCTTTAGTGTTAGAAGATTTCAATGATTGCAATTTTTCTAATGATGAGAATATATTTGAATTTATCAATGATTGCTTTTTAGGACATGCAACAAATATTCTTGAAGGCTTGGATATCTTAAATAAAAGCCATGGTCATCAAGCAACTTTAATGATCTTACTATCTCAATTAAACTTTTATTTCTCAATCTCTGAACTTAAAGAAAAAAATCTAAATATCCAAGAAATTGATAAGCTCATAAAATTAGAAGACTTCATTAATAAATATTTTGATAAAGACTATACAGAGATCAAAAATATCAATATTCCAGCTCCAAATCCTATAAGAGCTAAAATTGCATATCATGGATTTAAAAACAATACAGAAGAACTTACTAACATGTATCTTTCGGTGGTGAACAGTATAATAGATTTGAGAAATAACGTTAAAGAAAATATTGTATTCCCAAGATTAGCTTTAGCCCTTTCAAATAAAGTTTACATAAAGAGTTTGACAAATGGACAATTATGAAGAAATAAATAAGCTTGTAGAAAAGGCTAAAAATAATGACCCTGTCTCTTTGAATGAACTTTATGAATTTTACACACCTCTTATTAGAACATCAATTAGAAGATGTACTATAAAATATAATTCTATTAGGTATGTAGATGACGTTATTCAAGAATCTTATTTTATTTTTAAAAAACTTGTTGAGCTCTACGATCCTGAATTATCATTTTTCTCATATTATTTAGCTACTAGAATTGATAGAGCTATAGTTAATCTCATCAAATGTAAATTTACTTACCTGGAAGAGATTGATGAAAAAGAAATACAAGAATTAAAAACTTACGATCCATATAACAAGGTGCTAGATAAAATTATATTAAAAGATGCCATGCTTAAATTAAATGATAAACAAAGAGAAGCAATTGATCTATATTTTTTCCAAGAATACACCCAAGAAGAAGCTGCAGACTTACTGAATATCACACAAGCATCTTTTTCAAGACGGATAGATAGAGCATTAGAATCACTTAAAAAATTACTAGAAGAAGAAATAGTATAATTCTTTAATATATTTTGCATTATATTAAATGTATTCTTCTTCTTTCATGCTCCTTGTCTAAGTCTGCCTATTTTAATTTTCATTCTAGAAGCCTGAAAGAAAATTTAATACCAGGAGAAAATAAGAGTGTACGAAACAAAAAATGACTTTATTTATAACTGGAGAAATGAGCTTAAGTCTCATAGTTCTGGTCAAGGTATGTTGATTGAAAGATTAGCGTCAGATCTCAAGCAAAAAGGCTATAGTAGATCGGACGCTATTGAAATTTTAGCTAGTGAAAATTTTGATCTTGATATTGTAGAGAAATATGCTTCGGCTATCTTTCAGGAAAATGTCAAAGAAGCTAAAAAGACAACATCCATCCCGGTGGTTCCTACAAAATATGATGATTGTAAGCCAGCTGTAGAAAACACCCTTAAGAGTGTTTCTGCTAAGGAATTTACTAAAAGATTATGCCAAGGCGACTATTCAATTATCAAAGCCTCTAATAAAGATTTTGATTCATTGGTAAAGTTAGCTGAATATGCACAAAAAGACAGCAATGCTCTTGAAACATTACATGGCGAACTAAAACCATGGTTCGAAGAGTGCCTATTAAGCAATGTTCTTACTGCGCAAAATTCAACAGCTAAGATTGCAACCACTGGCAATAACACATTTAGAGTAGCTATTAAAAATAATGAGGCGGATGTTGATCTTAACCTTGGAAAATCTAATAGCAAAAAATATACTCAGGGTAATTATGAGAGTTTTGGCCTTGCAGATGAATTTCTTGTCTATGCCGCAGATTCCACAAGTCCATACCAAAGACTCAAAAAAGCTCTTGATATCTAAATCTATAAGAAATATATAAACAAGTATAAGAACCTCCTAACAGAGGTTCTTTTTTTTTGTACAAACTATAGCATGGACGATACATTTGACAATAATGACTTCTCAATTATAGAAGAACTTACAGAAACAGATTCTCTTATTGAAGTAAAACCTAAAATTAAACTTTTTGCAGAACTTAAATTTGATGAACAGCCTGTAGTACCCCTCCCACAAGATACTTTTATTGATGTTTACTACCCTCAATTAACAGAAACTAGATGCTCGATTTGTTCTAGCCCATTCCGAACCTTGGCTGAGCATGTATATCTAGAAAGTGGAAAGAAACCTCAAGCTACAATTAAATTTTTTGAGAAACACTTTAACGCAAGATTAAACTGGGCTCAAGTAAAAACACACATGGATGCTCACTGCGATTTTCGAAAAGTTTCAGTATCTGGATTAAAAGGATACGAACAAAGAGAAGAAATGATCGCTCCTTGGGTATTTCGTGAACATCAATTAGCTCTTATTGCACTTATGACGGAATTAGATGAAGTAAGAGGAATTGACTGTGGTAAGAATAATGAACTAAAACTCAAGAGATCTGCCATGGTTGAAAAATTAATTGCTAGAATCATGGACCTTAAAGAAAAACGTGATAATGCGGGAGTTTTGGCCTTAAATATTTTCGAAATTCTTATCAACTTACATGAAAAACTTGTATGTTCAGAAGACAAGCGAATTATAAGTATAGAAATCAAAACCTTAAGAGATAGATTACAACAGGAACATTAATGCGAAAAACAGTTAAGGATAAAAATAGTCAGCAAGATTTTAAAACACAACTCTTACAAAATGCTGCTAATGCTACAAATTTTTTAAAAGATCAAGGATACGATTTTCTAGATGAAGTATTACCAGCTACAAGATCAGAATCTCTTCCGCCAGCAATTCCACCTAAAAATAGATTTAATCCTGACCAAATTGTAGATATTGTAACATTTATTGAGCATCCTTATTACTGCAACCTTAAACCTTATCCTTGGCAAAAATTAATTCTTAAATGTTTCTATATGGGGCAAGAAGGAAATACAAATTTAAATATTGATGACGTAGCACCAGAAGAACGAGCTGGATGTAATGGATGCGTATGGGAATATATTAAAAACAATGAACTTAAATTTGAAACTTCTTATAACGAAGGTAAGAATTTTAGAACTATTTTTTCTGTAGTAAATTCACCATGTCTTACTTGTGTAAAATTTCCAAATACAGCTAGAGATACAAGATATAAAGCTGCAAAAGAAGAAGCTACAAATCCAGATTCAGAAAGACAAGTAATAGAACTAGAAGCAAGACCTATTACAGATAACTTCCAAACTGAAAAAGATTTACTATATTCTGAAGAATTCGATCCTAAACTTAGGCTACAGGTTCTTGATAAATGTACGAATAGATACAAGTTTCAAGAGCTGGTTTTAGTGCTTGGTCGTCGTTCTGGAAAATTGTTAAAGCTAGACACCCCACTATATACGACATCTGGATGGTCTACAATGGGTGATGTAAAGATAGGAGAATATGTCTTTGCGCCAGATGGAACACCTACTAAAGTCGTTGCAAAGTCAGATGTAGATTATGACGAGCAAGCTTATGAATTAGTATTTAGCAATGGAGATAGAATTGTTGCTGGCGAAAATCATGAATGGGTAACACTAACAAAAGCACAAAGAAAAAACGCATCTAGAGGTAAATATTCTAAAGACCCTGTTCCTCATGTATTCACCACTCAACAAATCTATGAATCACTAACATATGGCAAGCCTAGACAGATGCTTAAAAAGGGCTCTCAAATAGAAAGAAATGATAAATTTTCTGTAGAGTTTAATCATGCTATTGAAATTACAAAACCCCTTCAATTTCCAGAACAAGATCTTTTAATTCATCCTTATTTATTAGGAACATGGTTGGGAGACGGGAGTAGATCATCTTGTCAAATAACAGGAATTGACATGGAAATATTTGATTATATTGAAACTAATTGTAATCATGCCGTTAAACATTCAGAGTTTGTTGAAAAATCTCATTATATTAAGCCGAACAATGAATCAGATAAAATATTCTTACATTTAATTAAAGAGATTGGCGTATTCAAAAACAAACATATCCCATTAATCTACAAGCAAGCATCTATTGAACAAAGACTAGAGTTGTTGAGAGGATTAAATGATACTGATGGTTATGTAGATCCTAAAAAATATACTGTAGAATTTTGTAACACTAATGAAACCCTTGCTTATGATTATTATGAACTTGCTTGTGGTTTAGGTTTCAAGGCAAGTATTAAGAAATCTGATGCAACATTATATGGACGAAAAACCTCAGATCGTTGGAGAATTACTTACTCTGTTCGTCCTGGAGATAAAGTATTTAATTTATCAAGAAAGCAAGCAGTATTAGACAATAAAACAAAAATAGATAAATCTGATAAATATAGAGTTTTTATTAAAGAATGTAATCCTGTTCCTAATCCGGGTATGCAATGTATTCAGGTAGAACATCCTTCTCATATGTATTTAATTGGAAGGAGTATGATTCCAACTCACAATTCATTCCTTGTATCTGCAATGGCTCTTTATGAATTATATCGATTAATTTCCATGGACCATCCGCAAGCTAGATACGGTTTAATGGAATTTGATGAGATTGTATTATTAAATGTTGCTAGAAATGAAGAACAGGCTAAAAAAGCTATCTTCTCAAAAATTAAGCAGACTGTTTTAGCATCTCCATATTTTCAGCCCTTTATCGGAAAAGATACTGAACTTGAAATGAGATTCTATACAGCTCATGACAGGATAGAAAATGAAAGAAGAGAAGTAGCTGGAATTAATTTATTTCCAGGATCTCTTGTTTTACGATGTGGTTCTAGTAATGCTTCAGGTCTTGTTGGTCTTACATGTTGGTGTATTATCATGGACGAAGTAGCTGCCATGGCCGGAGACAATCCTGATTCCGGTGTTGACTATTCTCTTTATGATGATTTGAAGCCTTCCTTAGCTACTTTTGGTAAGGATGGGAAGATGATGATGCTTTCCAACCCTAAAGGCCCTATCGGATTATTATATGATTTGCATGAGAACCGTCAAGATGATCATACAACCTTAGTGATGCGCCTTCCCACATGGCTAACAAATCCTAATATCGATAAGGCTTGGCTAGATGATCAGAAGAGAAAAAACCCTGTAGAACATCAAATGCAATATGGGGCTGAATTTGGTGCATCTTCTTCTGATCCTATGTTTACTGCAGATTCCATTGATAGATTCTTTAATTCTTCTTCAATGATAGCACGAAGAGAACATGGTCAGCCTCTTGTAGATTATTATTGCCATTTAGACCCTGCTCGCACATCTGATTATTATGCCCTTGCTGTATCGCATTCTGAACCTATTTATGGCTCTATAGGACCTGACAATAGACCTTTACGTAGAGTTGTAATTGATCATATTCATTTTTGGAACCCTATGATTAAAAACCAACCTGTATCTGAAAGAGAAGTTGAAGAATATTTAATTGAGCTACATAAAGTATTTAAATTCAAACAGGTTACTTTTGATCAATGGCATTCTCAATCTTCTCTTATAAAATTAAAAAGCGCTGGTATTAATGCTCTGGAAAGACAATTTAATAAGGAATATAAAGATAAAATTTACACCGAGCTTACCCAATTATTAAGAGAAGATAGAATTGATATCTATGATCTTTCTGGAGGTAAATATAGAGATGCTTCAGGAAAAGAATTTAATCTTAACGAAATTCAGGAAGCAAAAATTCAATTTCAATTCCTACAAAAAAAATGGAAAGGTTCTAGATATTATATTTCAGCATTACAAGGATATAAAGATGATATTTGTGATGCCATAGCTGCTGTATCTTATGAATGCTTGACAAGTAAAATCATGCAAAGACTACCAGGCTCTAGGACAATTTCATTAGGTAGAAGAATTTGATAGATAAGGTAAATATTAATCATGAAATTATATCTCTCTAGTATATATGCGGAAAATCACGGCGCAAAGCACCATGATTTTCTCGCTGGTCTTACAGCTGCGATGAGTGCTGCGCTGGCGTTCCTCACGATGCCTTTTAAGGGCACGAATGCGAACAGCCTGAAGGTGGGCAAGTAATGGTCTATCAAAACGTACGCATTGAACAGCAGTTAACACCGACATATGACTGGCTGGTGTTCGGTGAAATCTACACTGATGGTGGCGTGTTCGTTGCTGACTTTGGGCCTAATGGGACAAGTGTATTCCAGTGGTTTCCACAGCAGGACTACCAATTTCAATATGACCTTGTCATGCGTTTTGTACCGTTGATGGGTGCAGAGATTGTGAATGGAACGGCTGAATAATGGCAACCGCATACGTTAGTTCATCTGGCTCTGCTGCCTATCCCGGCACTGTCAGTGCTCCCACATCGTTGGCTACAGCTTTCTCAACTGCTGGAGCGGGTGATATTGTCTACATCGCTCCCGGAACTTATCGTGGCACGTTTACACTCGGTGTATCTGGCACAGCAGGAAACACTATCCAGTTCATCGGAGACGCTGGCTCAACTCAAGCCATCAGCGGCAGTACACCCGGTATTGTACGCATCACGAACATTTTAAGTGACACAGCATTCCCGGCTAACAACACGATGCTAACGGCTACGAGTCGCAGTTACTGGAGTTTTGAAGGCATCTATTTTGAAGGCTATCAAACGAATCTACCCCAATTAAACCTGACAACGTGTACAAACTTTAGTTTTACAAAATGTAGTTTTGCCGGTATACGTACAGGCGCTGTTACAATGACAACGTCAGCAGGTGTAGCAGTAAACGCTTCGTTCTCAAAATGCACGTTTGCAACGTCTGGTATTACGTTTGGTGCTCCAACTCATAGCGGTAACTATAGTGTTGGCTTGACATTGACGGATTGTTTTGCATCAGGACAATTAATTGCAATGGCTACGACCGTTGGTGGGGCTACCAGTACTAATGGGGGCAATGTTGTAATTTATAACTGCTGTGGGTTTGGAGGCGTTCCATTACTTTTGTACAGTACAAACACCGCCACTCCATCTGTTGTAAGAAACTGTATATTTAATGCCATCAATGGTTTTATACACGGCGGAACTGTTGGCTCATGCGATGAAGATTACAACGTTATATTCGGTGATTATTTCGGTATGAACATAGGTGCTAACACGATTCGTGGTGGCACTTTTGGTCTTGACTACGGATACTCCGCACTCGCAGGTATTCCTTCACCTTCATTCTATGGACCTTATCTAGGGAGTCGTGCAATAGCAAGCGGTGTTGTATCTGGCGCACCTGCAACTGATATCGATGGTGTACCTTGGTATCAAACAACACCAGACCGAGCAAGTTACACCTTTGCAGGTCGGAACAATGTGATTCGATTCTTTAATCCATCTGATACGAACAGCATCACAATCGCTCCCGGCTCAACATCTCAAAGCATCGAACTCTACCTCGGTGCTACAGGGCTAACTTATCAAACATCTGGATTACAAGCTTATTATGCAAGAAATAGAAGTACTCCAGTTCAGATTTCTTTAGTAAGTCAGACAACAACCGGCTCGTGGATTTCGGGTGGCTTTGCAGAGATTAATTCTACAACAATGCCTGGAATTTATAGATTAGATGTGCCGAACGCTGCTTTTGCTTCCGGTTCTTCTGATGTAACTATTAATGTAAGAGGAGCTTCAGGAACTAACGGAGCTGTTCTTACTGTTAATCTAGCATATACCCAGATGGACATGACTCAATCTGTTCCTACATCTAATACTGCTCATACTTTAGGCGATGCTTTAAATGCTGCTAGGGCTTATGGTTTTGGCAAGTGGGTTATTTCAGGTACTACATTATCTTTATATGCAAGTGATAATACAACAGTTATCAAAACATTTACATTAGACTCTGGTTCTTATCCAACTTCAAGGACTTAATATGGAAAAATCTATTAAAATTGCTCAATATGGTGGTGTTGGTGGTGGTGGAACATCTTCTCCATATTCGCCTGGTGGAAGTCCTATAGGTAAAGGTGGTTATAATCCTGGAGGCTGGGATATTAATGCTCTTATTGAGGATATTTCATTTGAGCATTTTTTAGCAAGAACCCATAATCCTGTTGACCCTTCTGAGGATAGAAATATTGAAAACCGTCTTGAAATTTTCCATAGATTTTCTGAAGATGACACAATCCCTTTTGAATTAACCCCAAGAGAAAGATATAAGAAGAAGGTTAAGGAAGAGATTGAAAAACACGAAAAATTTCTTCAAGATGCTGGAAATAGATTAAGAAATAACTCTGTCAAATTTATTAAAGAACATTACCAACCAAAAAACGAACATATAGTTGGAATTGAAGAATTATTAAGTTCTAAGAGAAAATATGAAGATGGATTTAAATCTGACTTAATTGATAATATTCCAGATCTAATTAAGCCAGAAAGAATTCACTGGGCTATTAGAGATTTAGATAAAATTGTTGAAGCTTATCCTATTAATAGAAGAGATAGGGTTACTGTAGATGATTCTGAAGAGCAATCAGAATTTGAAACATATAGAAAAACTCACTTTCCTAATCCAGTGCCAATTTTAGGTCCTACAGATTTAACTTTAGATGAATATTTAGAAGTTTTACCTAAGCAAAATAGAAGTGGCTATAGTGAATTTTGGAACACACCAGCTTTGCCTTTTGATTTTCCTGGTAATGATGCCCCCTATAAAAACCATATTGAAAAAGATAAATCTAATATTCAGAAAAAAGAGTTAAATTTGAATGATTCTCTTGAAGGAAATTTACATAAGGCTCCATATGATAACTGGCAAAATTTCCTTAAAGATGATGATAGTACTGAAAAGCTTACACCAGTTCATGATTTAGTAACAGATCCATTCTTCACTCCTGGTTGGTAAATTGTAAAAGAACATTATGTATGATTATTTAGTTGTTGGCTCTGGATTTTTTGGATCAGTATTTGCAAGAGAAGCTTATAATCTGGGCAAAAAAGTCTTAGTTATTGATAAAAGAAATCATATTGGTGGAAATTGTTACAGTAAAATTTATAATGGCATTAACGTTCATGAATATGGCCCTCACATTTTCAACACCAATAATGAAAAAATCTGGGAATATGTTAATAGCTTTTCAGAATTTAATAACTACAGACATAAAGTTAAATCTTTTGCAAATGGGAAATATTATTCATTCCCTATAAATCTTCAAACTATCTATCAAATTTATCCAGAATTATCATCTATTTCTGAAGTAAAGAAATTATTCCAATCTTTCTACGAATTTAAAAATCCAACAAACTTTGAAGAACTTGCTATAGATTCTGTTGGTAAACATATTTATGAGTTATTAATTAAAGGCTATACAGAAAAGCAATGGGGAAGAGATGCAAAAACTATAGACTCTTCTGTATTTAATAGATTGCCAATAAGATTTAATTTCAACGACGATTACCATGAGAAAACTTATTCTGGCGTTCCTAAAAATGGATATGAAGATTTATTTAAAAACATCTTAGGTGATATTCCATTAGAACTAAACACAGATTATTTTAGCGATAGAGATGATTTTGACAAGTTAGCTAAATATGTTGTTTACACTGGCCCTATTGATAGATTCTTTGGTTATATTCATGGGGACTTAGAATATAGATCCTTAAAATTTTCACATCATTTAGTTCACGAAGATTATCAGGGTATAGCTCAAGTAAATTTCCCAAACAAAAATATACCTTGGACTAGAATTATTGAACATAAATATTTTAATTTTAAACCTTCAAAAGAATCTATTATCACTTATGAATTTCCTGAAGAATATAACAAATTAAACGATCCATATTATCCAATTAACTCTTCAGAAAATAATGAAATCTTTAGAAACTATTTAAAGATGATTGATAAGAGTAAATATATTTTTGGTGGAAGACTTGCTAATTATGCTTATATGAATATGGATCAAACAATTATAAGCTCTTTGAAAACATTTGAAAATCATATCAAAGGAATAATTTAACGTTTGTAGTCAATAAATTAAGATATGAAAGTAAGTGAAAAGATTTTAAAACTAATTAAAAAAGCCAATTATTATGATGAGATTGGACTATTTAATTCTGCCGATCTAATTAATATAAAAATAGCTCAGATTTACCCATCTTTAAGTGATTCTACATATGATCTTTCTAGCCACCTTGTTAAATGGAAAGACGTTGCATATGATTTTGATAATGCAGACTTTTTAAGAACCAAACACTATAGAGACAAGATTCCAACTTATATAGATTTACCAGATGGAGACAGTGGAATTAAAGGTATCGAAGAGCAGTTACATGGAGAGGCTGATGTTCCGGGTCCAGCTTTAATTTACGAAGATGGATTTACAATGTCTAATCCAGGTTTAAGAGATTTAGACGATTTTTTAGCAGAGAACATAGAAAAAGATCAAGCCAGCAATCCAGCAATCAAATACGGTCCATATAGATAAGGAGAGAACAATGCCATTCCCAGTTAAACCAGTACATAAGTTAGATTTACATGAGGAACTTTTTGATTTTAAAGGCCTCAGCGATTCAGGTATGTCAGGACTTCAATTACAATTATTAGGTGTACATGAACATGACAATACTAAAACATCTTCCAAAGTATCAGAAAGAGATATTAGATTTCTTGAGATCATTGACAAGAATGTTGACACTATTACCACTGCTGCAGGATTAGGTTTAAATACTAGAAATGGTGATAAGTTCTGCAATGTTCCTGGAGATATTTCTGACAATGATCTTTTATATCTGAAGACCGCAGGATTATTACAAGGTTATGGCAGATCTGTAACTCTTACCAGTAAGGCTAGAATTGCATTGAGAGATCATTATTTAAATAATCCAGTTAATGAATTTAGAAAGGCAAGGAAGAAGACTAAGTTTGATTACACAGAAGCAAATTCAGTTAAGGTTGCATCTGTCAAAACAGCTTCTTCATCTAAATTTAAAAAGATATGACCCCCGATTTCGTCTTTAAAGTAAGATTCGTTGCAGATACAGACCAAAAAAGAACAAAAGGTCTGATGTATGCTGAACCTCTTGAAGATGATGAAGCTGTCATTTTTATATTTAATACACCAGATAAATACAGTTTTTGGAATCAGAATGTAAGTTTTGATCTTTCATTAGCTTTCTTAGATGAGAATTCAAGAATTGTAGATTTTGTTGATTTAAAAAAGAATGATAGCACAATGAAGTCTCCAAAATCAAGCAAAGTTCGTTATGTAGTTGAAGCTAGAAAAGATGCTTTTACGGATAATGACATTAAAATTGGTGACAGAATTTGGTATAAGGATAGAGAATTACAAGTTTTCAAGGAAACTAAGTAATAAAAACTATAATTAAATATATTAATTTAGCAGGAAAATTAAGCTTTAATAAAGAACTTTTTTTCTGTACTCTTCTCGAAGGAACTAAAAAATATGGCAGATAGAATTTTTCCAAACCGTGTTCAAGAGGGCGAACTTGACTCTGAACTCGTATATCAAGGCATTAACTGGGAAGGCTTAAACATTGTTGAAGCCAAGAAGAAAAGCCCAAAAATGTCTAAAGAACTCGTTGAGCATTTTAAGAATCATGTCAGTGCTGAAAATGAAGATGATGCAGTTATTGCAGCATTAAAGGCTCTTGCTGAAGATTCTGACGATGACGATGAAGATGATGATGATGATGATGATGATGGTGCTGTTGTCGAAGAAGAAGTTGAAGAAACTGAAGACGACGATACAGAAGAAGATGATGATGATGGCGAAGAAGAAGCCATGAATGAAACAAAACATGAAAAGGTCGTTAGAGGCAAAGACGTGAAGGCAAATAGACAAATTCATTTCAATCACCCAAGTCAGCTTTCGGCTGAAGCAGTTGAGGCAGCAATCGCCTCTGGTGACAAACCATTAGTTAACGCTATTCTTGCAGCAAGACATGAGCGCAGAGTTCGTTTAGCTAACAAGATTGAAAAAATTGTAGAAGCTCAAAATGCAACTAAGAAAAACGTCAAGGTTGCATCGCAAGAAACAAATTTTGTTAAGGTTTCTGAAGCTAATTCTGCAGCAAAGAATGCATTCATTAAGAAGGCTCAATCTGCTGGATTCCCACAAGAATATATCGATGCAATGCTTGGTACTTCTGCTCATACAGAGAACAACGATGTTGTTGAAATCAAGAATGTTATGGCATCTGAACTTACAAACAATATCAAGAAGTCTGCAGTTACCGGACTTGTAAAGGTTGCTACTCTTACAAATGCTGATTATGACAGACTTAAGAGATATTGGAAAGAAGAACTTGGTTATGGCGACCAAGAGTGGATTGACGAGTTATTCACTAAGAAATACGACTAAATCATAAACCCTTCGAGATTATTCCCCCTGAATTAAAACAGGGGGATTGAGTATTTTTAGGGATTAATAGGGAAAATATATGAGTAAATTCAAGAAAGTTTCACAAATCGAACAGATTCCATCAATGTTGGAAAATAGTTTTTTTGGCACACCAGAAAACGAAGATCCATATGCGGAATTAAAAGCGAATTCACAGGCAAATAGAACAAAGATTGCAAAACAAACTGGATTCAATAGAGAAGCTAGTTTAAAAAGCAACACCTGGGAAAAGATTCAAGGACCATCTATCTATAACGAATTAAGAGATTTATCTTTTGAAGAAAGAGTTGCAGAACTTGAAAAAACAGCTGGCCTGAGTACTGAAACTATTAAGAGATCCTCGTATGCTTATGATGACGGCGACAATGCTAGAACATTAACTAGTAATTTAAAAGCTTTTTCTTCTGAAGATTATATGGCATCTATGTTATCCAGATCTGCATCTATCTTCAACCCTGATATGATTGACATCGCAGAATCTTTCAAGCAAAGCCAAGAAGTTACTTCGCAACAAGCTATTGTTGATCAACAACAACAAAGAGAAGCTAGAGCATCCAAACATCAATCTTGGGAATCTTCTAAGATGAATGAGCTTAGAAAATCCAGTGTTGTTAATTCAAGAGGTCATAATATTCTTAGATCTTCCACCGAATATGCATACGATGCATCTTTTGGAGCTGTAGATCTTAAGGCCCTTGATGAGAGAGAAGCATTGAGAGTTTCTACATCTGCAAAGAGAAGAGAATCAAAATTAGCTTTAGAAAAGAAGTCTAGAGACGAATTTGAATCCAGAGCAGAATTAAGCGCACAAACAATTAATCAAATTTACAATAAAGTTAATCTTAATTTTGACAAAGAGGACTAAATGTATTCTGAGAATGCAGGTATAGCTTCAAATCCAGCAAATGGCATTAATAATATTCATTTAGGTGGCGGAGATTCAAGCAGAGTCTCAAAAAACCAATTGAATAAACTCCTAAAAGAAACAATTAGTGCAAATCCTGAAAATATTACAGAATTAAAAGCTGTTTATGAAGATTTTATTCTTAAAGTTCAAAATGAAAATGTTAAAAAGAAATTAGGAATTATTATCAGATCCATTGATTTAGGAAATGATCCGAGAAGACAAACTGTTGACCCGGCCACTGGTAAAAAAGATCCGAATGCAAAAGAATTAGCTAAAAGATTGTATCGTCAATTGAATAAATTAGATGATTTTAAGGAAGAGCCAATGGAAAATAATACAACTGAAGCAACTATTAAATTCAATCTTAAAGTTGCCCAAGCCCCTAAAAAGAAGAAAAAAACTAGAGGCAATCCATTTAGAGTTTTAATGGGTAA
>ENA-UPTL01000184-UPTL01000184.1-marine-metagenome-genome-assembly--contig:-NODE-184-length-15704-cov-5.513835_pt1 | contig 15704 bp, 21 predicted proteins | sample MGYA00238170_ERZ767106 | MGnify/ENA primary metagenome ERZ767106 (study PRJEB28938, sample SAMN06267160) | marine metagenome | isolation source: Columbia River Estuary | place: USA:Columbia River Estuary...
TTAGTGAACTAGCACCGATTTGCTGTGTGATACCCATTAGTTACCTGTCCATTCTTCTGCGGTGTTACCTTCAGCAACCCACGCAAGATACGCTTGATAATCACGATTGCCTTCATCTTCTGGTATAACACCCAAATTAGGATGATAAATAAAAGTCATTTCTGCAACTATTCGTATTTGATACATTACAACTCCGCATCTGCCGTATAGTGAAAACCAACACCAGTACCAGCAACAGTACCAACGGAACATTGAATTTTATGTGTACCTATATTAGCACCATAAATTGTGTCCCCATAACCAAAAACAGTAATATAATCTACTGCTCCCGATGCTGTTGCATAAGGTCTAAAAGTTGGCACGGCTCTTTTAACTTGTTGAAAAGAGCCGTTTGCATAATGTATTCCTGTATAACTTCCATAACGAGACATGATGGCATTATCTTGGGTAACAGTTCCAAGTGCTGTTGTAATAACATATGATTTTTCGTAATACCGTTGACACAATGCCAATTCTATACCAATGGGGCGTTGTTCAAATGGTGTTGGCTGACGATTTTGTTCCAACTGTGGCTTCCACAAAGTCTGTGTACCACCACTCGCTGTAAATTCAACCTCAACATTTGCCAAACCATCAAGGGTCACAACAATAGGAGAAGCAGCATAACTAGGAGCCGTAGCACCAGTGTTGTACACACGACCCGTAGCAGTACCAGTCCAAGACAAAATATATGTACCAGCAGAAACATTTGCTCGTTCAACAATCTGCTTTATAGAACCACCAGAGTTGATAGTAACTTGCTGTCCTTGTGGTGCAGAAGTGAAAGTCAAAGTTGTATTTGTAAAACTAGATTTCCAACGGTCAAAACCATACGCACCCGAAGCAAGGTTTGCTGCAGACGCATAACCACGCTGGTTAATGCGAAAATCAGCATTAATCAAAACATTACGAAAACCAAGTCCAGCAGGCAATAAAGCCGAAGAACCAAGAACACTAGAAATAGCCATTACAGTGTCTTATCCCATCCAACAACAGTTACGTTCACAGCACTAGCAGCATCCGAGTATCCCCACAACCTGTCCCCAGCATTCAGCACGACAGCCGTATCTAAAATGATTGTGTCATACGCAGCAATAGGAAGCGCATGCATGAAACGGCTAGCTGTGCCACCCGTTACTGTGTTGCCAATACCAAGATAAACAAGCCTGTCAGTTCCGCTTGTATTGCATAGCATGACTTGTTTAACAACCCAAGCATGTCCTGCTGCAACAACGCCAGCACCAAGGGCTGCGTCTGTTGCTGTTAACGCTGTTGGGTTAACCAATCGTGTTTCTACTCTGTCACCGCTTGCCATTTTAAACTCCTATATCCATTAAAATAATTGCACTAAACTTAGAATCATTCATTGGATCAGTAGAAATGATTTGGTTAGCCCATTGAGAACCTGTATAAACCAAAGCCTGCCCACTACTAGGAGTGGTAATCGTTACGTCAGTAAGGTCATCCAAGGTGGTAGCACCAAGACCATTTTCCCACAATCCCGTAGTTCCGTTGTATTTCAAAACCTGCCCAGTAGCAGGACTAGTAATAGAAACGTCATGTATTTCTCTGAGTTCAAACCCATTCTGTACACGAACAAAAATTTCACCAGTAGAAGCATTGGCTTTAGTTACAATACCAATAAAAACAAGATGAGCAGGGGCGGTAGGCTTACTCGCCAAACCATAAATCAAGTTACCACTGGTACCAAGCCACACAGGGTCGCCAGCAGTAGCAGAAGCCGTGTTTAACCCAGCCAATAGACCTTCTGTAACCACATTAGCAAAACCATTCAAAGCAACAGTTCCATCCAGTAAGCCCATAGTCTTAGAAGAAGTAGCCTCAGTAGCGTTACTGGCTTTAGAAACAATCATATTTGTGCCGTTAGCAGACGACACATACACTGCTTGACCCTTGGTTATAGCCTCCCCAGCTTTTACCTCGTGCTTTAGGACGCTTGTATATGCAGCACCAGGAGCAACATCAACCCATTGTGTGTTGTAGTTAGTAGCATCGATCTTGGAAAGAATCTGACCAGCAGTACCACCCGTAGCAACACCAGGACCCGTAGCCCCAGTTGCTCCCGTAGCCCCTGTGATGCCTTGAATACCTTGTATGCCTTGTGGACCAGTAGCACCCGTAGCCCCTGTAGGTCCAGGAACAGTAGAATCAGCACCCGTAGCACCCGTTGCACCCGTGGCACCAGTGTCACCTCTAGGAACAGTAAAGTTAAATATTGCTGCACTAGACGTACCAGCATTTGTTACAGTAGCAGAACTTCCAGCAGCACCAGTGGTAGTAGTGCCTGCAGCGATAGTTGCAGCAGTACCCGTAGCACCCGTGTTTCCTGTGATACCCTGAATTCCTTGAGGACCCTGAGGACCTGTTGCTCCAGTCGCCCCAGTGGCTCCTGTAGCGCCCGTAGCGCCCGTATCTCCACGAGGTATGGTAAAGTTAAAGCTAGCAGCGCTAGAGGTCCCTGCGTTCGTTACAGTGGCACTAGAACCAACCGCACCCGTTGTTGTTGTGCCAACAGCAATGGTTGCTGCAGTACCAGTAGCACCAGTGTTGCCTCGTGGTACTGTAAAGTCAAATACAGCAGCCGCTGACGTTCCAGAGTTGGTTACAGTCGCTGAACTACCTGCTGCTCCTGTCGTGGTAGTCCCAGCAGCCACGGTGGCAGCCGTCCCTGTGGCACCAGTAGCACCAGTACTTCCTGTCGCCCCTACTGGACCTATGGGACCTTGAATACCTTGGATACCTTGTGGTCCTGTTGATCCTGTGGCTCCAGTAACGCCCGATGAGTACGGCAATGCGCTCCACGTGTTTACTCCGTTTCCAATTTTAAACTTTCCAGTGTCGTATTCATATCCTGGTTCGCCTTGCGCAAGGATTGGGTTAGCAGTAGTCCACTGTACTGCCGTTCCTCTACGATGTTGAATTACTACAGCCATTATGCATACCCCGCATCAATTAGGGGTGTTCCACCATAGATAGAATCTGGGTGTCCACCGTCAAGGTTTAAAGAAGAGAAACCATTAGGACCAGCAGGACCTGTCGGACCTGTTGGTCCAGTAGGACCCGTAGGCAACGTCAAGTTTAATGTTTGGCTTGGGAATGTTCCAGTTATGGATGCCCCAGCTGTTCCAGCAGATACAGACCCGATGTTCAGATCGTAATAGTTTGAACTGATGGTGGTTTGTATACCACTAAGGTAGTCTTTTAGTGAGGTAAAAACATGTTGGAGGGTGCGTGCATCTGCGGAACGTAGTTGTTCCAGCAGTGGTGCGGTCCATCCTTGAAGGGGTGGATTATCTCTTGGTGTTTCTATAGCCATTATTTATTTAGTGTTTAATGATGTAGTTAAGGGCGTAGAATGGTTGCATGTTGTTATGGGCAGAACCGCTACCTGCTGTACTAGAGACACCAGAATATGCAGGTATGAAGAAGTTGTGTCGGTGAGCAATGTTTTGTGCTTCTGTATATGCAGCAGTGTTTACATATCCATAATCAACAGATGTGTCTGCAGCATTGGCAAGAGTGCCAGAACCCACTACTGAGGCTTGATATGCGTGAGCATGGTTATGTGATTCTGTACCAGTATTAATACCTAAACCATCTGCTGGTGTATGGTCGTGGCTTATTGAATGGTTATGCGCAGCAAGTTCAGCCGCACTTAAAGTATGTGTTTCAGAACCACCAGTTGCATTAATAGTACGAGCAGTTAAACCAGTACCAGTACCAGTACCAATAATAGTACGCCCACGCAAGTCAGGAACAGTAGCACCAACAACTGCTGCTAAAGCAGTATATGTACTAGTGCTTTGACCATTACAAAGAAGCCAACCAGAAGGAGGAGTGGCACTACCAAAAGCAGCAATAGTACCAACAGGAACAAGGAAAGCTTGGACCGCTGCAGCAAGATCAGCCAAAACAACAGCACCATCAGCAATTTTAGCTGTAGTAATAGCACCATCAGCAATCTTACCTGTAGTAACAGCCAAGTTAGCAATAGCAGCTGTGTTCGCCTGAACAGAACCATCAACCTGCACAACACTTGATTCAGCAAAACTTTTCACTGAAGTAAAGTTTGCGTTAACTTCTGTAGCACTAGCTACCGTGTTGTTTGTAAACGAATAAGGAATGCTTAAACTAGCCATTATGCTTTAACCTTTCTAGGATTATATTTTAACGTGAAACTATTGACGCCCCACTTTTGTGCTGGAGAACCAACAAACTCTAACTGTACAGACTTAGCAAGTCCAATACTGCGACCATTAACAACCTGGGAACCAGGGTTTGCAGCACCCCAAGTAGCAGTACCCCACAAAGCGTAACCCCATAACATACCAGAACCAGAAGCAGGTATTTGTATAACATACTGTTTCATTTCACCATTTTCGGCTTCTTCGTAGTTGCCGTAAGCAACAACATTTAACTGTGAAGCAGTTGATGTTTGTTTAACAACAAGACTTGGGCGTCTGAACATTTTGTTTTGAGCATACGAACCAGCATCAAACCAGCGTGTACGGTAACGGCTGGTAAACTGGTTATCTGTTCCAGTAACGTTATCTAAAGCGTTATCGTAATTATCAACAGTTAAAGTATACGGTTGTGTCGGGTGAACAACAACATGTTTTGTTGCCCCATTTGTTTGTGTAAATGTCAAACCAGCCGAAACACCACATCCATCATAAGTGGAAAACATTAGCCAAGCACCAGACTTGTTAACAGTATTATCATACACAAAAGCGACGCTTGGTTTTGTTTCACTGGATGTTTCACTATAAGGAACGGAAACCCAAATACGACGGTTGATGTAATTAACATTAATAGCAGAAGTAGCAGCAGAGTTAACAAAACCACTTACGAGAGCTGGACGTATAGATTGAAACAAATCAACAATGCCATTACCATTGTACAACATCAAACCATCTGGGTGAGAATAAAAATAAACACCAGATTCTGTAGTAGCAACCGAACCAGGGTTTATAGCACCAACAGAACGTGAAACCTCAACAACTTGAAAAGTGTCTGAATCATAACCAAACACGGCAAACACTGCATCTTCTTTAAAAACAACAATATGACCAGAGAAAACAGCTAAAGCAGTAATACCAACAGAACCAGTGTTAATATCAATATAGTCATTTTCTGCCCAGTTACCAGGAAGGTTAGGGTGAGACCATCGTATACGGTTAGGATAGATAACACCATTCTCTACGGTGTTAGCAACAAAAATCTTTCCAGCATGAGTAACAGTGTGTTCGGCTCTAGGAAAAAACACAGCAGGCAACGTAGGGGAAGTATACGAGTTCTGAAACGTGGGACCAGAAGAAGTCAAAGCAGTTTTAGTGGTACCATCCCATTTGTACGACACGCTGCCAGAACCAGTAGTGATATAAAGATCTTCACCCCATGAAGCAAAAGAAGCACCAAAACGTGTAGTTACAGGAATAGCAAGACTTGTGTATGCAGAACAGTCAGTAGACCAAAAAACATCACCATTAGTTCCGCCACCATCAGGACTGTAACCAGTAGAAAGCATCAACCTATGGGTTGAAGCAAAAAACGAATACAAGCCAGTAGGGTTCCAGTTAGTCGGAGTAATAGCAGTAGTGTTAGTACGTCGCATAGCGCCACGGCTAAAAATACCACCACGAGGATCAATTTCTACGTTCAACATTTTAGGTGACTCGTTAGGAGCCAACTGAAACTGGTCAGCACGAAGATTTAACCCACCAGTGAAATCATCCTGACGAAGAACTCTAAGACCCGTCGCCATTATTGACCCAGCGTTCTACCAAGAGTCTGCAACCAGTAATGTTCAGAAGGACGGGCAGTACCTCGGGACATAACCATAGGACGATGACCAGACGCACGCATCATATCCTTACGGGCAAGAGAAACAGCTTCCTCAAATGACTGCTTGTATATGCCAGCCATTTCGTTATCTTCCTGGCGTTTGTAAGCCTGAGAAATAGCATAATAAGCGATAGCCATATGTAGACGCTCATCACAATCAACCTCTAAGGTTGTTGTGACAAAAGGAGCATAACTGGGTTTGCGATATCCACGGATAGTCAAAGCATACACAGTGTCGGGTTTAGGATACAATTTGATTGTTTCACCCCACTCGGAGAAAAACAAAGGACGACTAGGTGTGTCAAACGATCCATGCCACACGTTTTCTGCTTCGTCAAGAGAAATAAGAGACAATCTATTGCCACTAGTGCTGGTGTCTACAACAGATATAATTTCACGCATATCTCCAGAACCAATAGTGGAAATAGCATAGTCACGTTGGCTAGCAACTGTGTTTAAAGAGTAAGTTGTTTCAAGGAACGGCCAACGTCGTTCAAGGTTAATTACACGCTGAAACCCATCCTTTAGATACTGATACACCAACGCTGTAGGCAGGTCGGCAGAATCCAAATCTAGGATGTCATAAACAAAATCTTTAAGTTCAGCAGTTGTACTCATTCAACATCTTTCTTGGTGTTGGCACGTAAATGCCCGATACAATATTCGGTCCCTTTAGCTTTGGGACCTTCACAGGTGTCCTCGTTGGCAATGCAACGCTGACGACCAACATAGGGCATTCCACCAATTTGCAACTTTGAAGTAGCAGATTGGTTTACAGGAAGGCTACCATTTACGGGGGTGCCATACATGGCGTTAACAGTTTTAAAGGTCATACCCTAGAGGATTTGTTACTTGTATGCAAAAGGGTGGGCAACCCGAAGGTCACCCACCCAATCCGCAATCTAGTAACTAGGCTGTCTTTGCAGTCAGCTTAGCCTGCTTGGCACGGTTAGAAATAACCAAGTTACCGTAGCACATGATGAGCGCATAACGAGCGTCCATGTTCTCAGGACGAACAAAGTCAGTCTGTGAGAACCACTTGTCGGAGTGACCAACAAGCTTGATGTACTTAGAGTTCAAGAAGTACATAACACCAGAAGTACAAGCAACGTCGTACATAATTGGTGTAGCCTTGAACAGAAGGTTCTGGAATCCAGCATCCGCAGTCTTTGTATCAGCATAACGAAGGTTAGGCGTCAACAATGATTCGTACTTTTCAAACAATGTTTGAGTAGTAAGAACAACGTCAGGATGGTCACTACCAACAGAAGCACTGTTATAAGCAGTGGTCATGTTTGAAAGAGACAAAGCTTCAGCTGTGTTCTGCTCGTATGAACGCCAGTATTCGTTACCAGCAGTAGCTGAGTTAATACCACCAACGGTGTTACCAGACTCAACAAGGTTACCAAGACCGTTCCAAGACTTACCTGAGTTGGTTCCACCAGCTCCAAGAGTGTCTGTACCGTTACCAAAGAACATAGCGTTGAAACCTTCACGCATTGACTCTTCAGCCTGCATAATTTTAGCTTCAAGCAAGTTAATGATAGCATGCTCGCCGTTGTTCTTGGCTTCTTCAATACCACTGATAGAGATTGAAGCAGCGTACTGCTTCCAATCGTATTCAGCAGCCGAAATGCCGTCTTGAGCGGTCAAAGAAATAGTGTCGTAACCAGAGTATGGTGCAACAGTAGAGTTCTTGCCGTAAATAAGCTGTTCAACAATTTTCGTACCACCCGCTTCGGTGCGGATACGGCCCTTGTCCATAAGCCAATAAGTAAGTGGACGTGCTGTGAACACGTTGTCCGTGAGTTTGTCACGGTAGTTTGCAAGTGTCGTAGACAGCAGTGCATCAAAGTTTGGGTTTGACATTTAGTTCCTCCAAGGAAAAGTTTCTAGGAAATGCCAAGCTGCTGTTTAGCTGCCGTAAAGGCATCTCTTAGAGATGATATAGGTTGTGAATCCACTGAGTTTCCCTGAGCACTAGAACCACCAGCCACAATACCACTAGAACGCTTAGCCTGAACAATTTCTTGATCCTTCTTAGCCCTATTGGCTTGTATTTGCCGTGATGCTTGTTCTCGTGAATACATGCGGTCAAAAGCTGACTGCTTGTACACTGCTTCCAAATCTGTAGAGCCCACGGCTAAAGCCTGGGCGACAACTTCGTTAGCATCGAAATCCTCACCGTATTTCTGCTGTAGATTATTAAGATTACGTTCCAACTCATTAAACGCCTGCTGGTCCTCAAAGGACTTTAGACGACTATCAAGTTGACGATACTGTTTTTCCATTGGATCTGCAAAAATGTCATCCTCTTCAAAAGAATTTATTTCATTCAAACCATAATGGTTTTTAAGTAGATCAATAGTTGCATTCGGGTCATTGTCCAACGCTTGTTGGATTGCCGCTGCAAATTGAACGCTCTTACGCTCTTCAGCTAATTGTTGTGTCTTGCGAGTATAATCCGCTTGACGTTGATAACCCGAAACAGCTTCACCAAAAGGAACTTCAACCTCTTCACCATCAACAGTTACTCTGACATATTTGTCAGCATACTGATCCGTATCAAGGTATTCATATTCTGTAGGTTCCGCAACTTCATCTCCACCATCAACTTGTCCATCATATTCGATGGGGTCAACAATTTCTGAATCAAAATTTTCAGTTTCCATATTTTCTCCAGAGTCCCTAAGGTTGCTCTATAGTAGTAGTTTTTGTTACATTTGTGTGTTTGGTAAACCACCAGTTTGTGCAGCAATTGCGCTTAACACTTGTGGTGGAATAGAACTTGGTTGTGGCATACCGCCAGTAGCAACCTGGTCCTGACCTGGAATCATACCAGGCATAGGAGGTGGAGGTGGAGGTTCTGCTGGTGGTGCACCAGGAACTGGTTGACCATCAGGACCTACAGCACCAGGTTGTGGTGGTGGAGCCATAAACGCTTCAGGGGACTTAACACCAAAACCAAACTGCAGAACGTGGCGAGCTAACGCCGCCATGTCCACAACACCTGCGCCAACAAACGGCGCCATAGCATCAACCATTTGTAGTGCCATTTGGCGACGGAAAGATTCGTTAACAGGTTGTGTAGACCCAGCTTCAACTTCAAAATCAAACTCTCCCATAATATAGTCACGGTCAAAGTTAACCCAGATAGGCATAGCACTAGAACCAACAACACGAGCAACATGGTCACCCGTCATATACTGTTGAGCAAGCCCAATAAGACGCTTAGCACATCCAGCAATAACACGTTCAACCTCTGCAAGCTTGTCTGATGTGCGAGCATTCATAGCATCCTGCATCATAGCCGACTCTGTAGCGGTACGGCTAATCTCAGATGAGCCTCCCCGCATGAACTCAGCAACACCAGAAATACGGTCAATGTCTTGAAGAATCATGCTAGACACGTTGTACATGTCTGGTGGGTTAACCACAGCAGGCATGTTCATAACAACAGCACTAAGAGGTTCATCAGATACAACAGGGACCATGACGTTATCTTCGTCGCTTTCCAGACCTGCACGACCATCCTGGTCAAAGGCTGATTCCTTGTACAGCCACTTGCGTGAGAAACGCTTACGATGATTCATCATTTGTGAACGTGTAGCATTCAACTCGTACTGTAGCGGTTCAATTGCTTCAAGTTCACCCATAGGATAGAAATGCTCTGGGATGTCGTAGTTGCGCATCATCACAAAAGGATGACCAAAAGCGTACGGCATCTTGTTTGGGTTAATTAGGAATGCGTCTCCACCGTCACAAAACACAGCCATTGACTGCCGTTTAACATCATAGAATTCCCATACGTCAACGTAAGCGTCGCTTTCTTGACGTGACTGACGTGGTTTACCATCCTCAGCAGACCATTTAGAATAATGACTAGCTTGAGCATCTTTACGAGACTTAGAATTGTATCTAGGGTCGTTACGCACTTCAACCATAGGGCGACGAGTGCGTTGTGCAATCCATTTCATATCTTCAACACACGTAGCATCTGGGTCAATAAGAATATCAAAAGGAGATACACGCTCAACAAAAGGACGGTCCTCAACAACAACAATTTCTGTTTCCATAGACATACCTTGTTCTGGGTCTGCCACTTCAGCGTTTTCATCTGTTACAATCTTCTTTAGTTTTTCTTCTTCAACAAAGCGGTAACCCACTTTAAGCCACGCATGACCAAGAATGAGATAGTCGTCAACAGCACGACGCAGTTGTTTCTGGCAATCAAAATGACGCCACCAATAGTTGACGATAGCTTCAGTAATGATAGCTTTATCGCCGTCCTCAGACTTTCGTGCTCCAACAGTAATTTTGGGGTGATTGACAGCAACACTGGGCCCAATAACATTAATAGTAGAAAAAGAAACATTGATAAGCATCCGATCTTCATCACTCATGTCGTTAAAATGCTTGCCTTTGTATAAGTCAATCATTCTTCGCCAAAGTTTGTCGTATTTTTCTTCCTTACGCCATTTGCGTGAGTGTTCTATTTTCTTGCGGTAATCCGCAAGGACATCTTTATTGGGTCTTGGAGCCATTACTTCATTTTCTTTTTAACTGCAACTTTTTTCATGCCACCAGTTTTTGATCCGTATTCTTTCATACGTGCAGAAGATGATTCAGTGCGTTCGTGAGTCTTGGACTCTTTTTCTTTAACTTCTTTGCCCGACTTCTTAGCTTCCGCTTTTGCGTCCTTCATTCCAGCAGCTGTGTAAGGGAACTTCTTTTTTCCTACTGTAGGCATGTTATTTGGTCCTTCCGAATGCTTTGTCTCCTGGGTTTAACCAGCGGACGATTGGTGGTAGGAAGGCTGCAATGGCAGCGCTTCCAATGGCTTTAGGTGATGTCTCTCCAGCTAATACAACAGCGAGAACTGTGGCTAGTGAGGCACGAATGTATGATGCGAATGCGCATTTTTGTTCTTGGGTAATTTTCATTTCTTTTTCGCTTTCTCTGCCAAGTATGCTTGTTTTGCAGCATCTTGTTCTCTTTGTGCAGCAACGTTTGCTGCAGTTCTTTGATAACTACTCATGTTTGCGCCAGCTTTACCAGCAGTAACATCTTTAACTTTTAATAGCCTGCGATATTTTTGTTCTGCTGTTTCTTTTACTACAGACTTTTTAACCGCATTTTTAGGAGGTGCTGTTTTTTTTACTGGTGTTGGTTGTTTCATGAATCCTTCTTTCCATCATGCCAACCAATATGGTTGTCAATTTTAGTACCTACATTATCTACCTTGTCAATAACTTGACGAAGTAGTTCACGCCCTTCGGCATGTTGAGTTGTGTTTTCTTTTCTAAGAATCTGCATTAGAACCATTATTGGTCCACCAATGATAGCGACCAAAATTGGAACAATCCAAGACTCCATGGCAATCTACACCCACCGCTGTCCGACAGGTTCAGCAACAATACCCTTAGCTGCTGCATCTGCAACAGTCTTACGTTGGCGTTCACCAATCGTAGGACCCTTAAACTCTTCTTTACCTTGAGTAAAGCCAATACGAATACCTTTAAGGTGGCATTTAAAACAAACAGAACCACGACGAGGCAAAGAGTCCTCCACAAACGCAGTTAAACATTGATCACATAGAAAAGAAGCCATACTATAGCTGATAGTCGTTACTTTCTGGTGTTGAAAGAACCAATGACCAACTTTTCTTTCTTTTCCTTAGGGATACGCTCAGCAAACCAGTCCATAGTGTAAGGAGCAGGAGCCAAATTAGGTGCATACTCAGGAAGCCACACATGTTTCAACATTTGATTAGTAATAGCTAAAGACATAACACGGTCGTCATGAGGAGAACCATGCATCCTACCGTTATCCTCACGAATAAACGTACGCAACTCAGCCACAGTCTTAGAACACGTCAAACCAAGCTCACCATCACGCAACGCCTTAGCTAGTTCGTCAATAGCAAGAGGTTTAGAAGCAGACGTAGTACGCCAACCAAGAATCTCAGTAATCTGAGGATTACGGCTAGCAAGACGTCTCTGTCTGTATATGTTTCTATAACCAGTACGTTGCAAAGCCTTTAGTGTAGTTAAACCATGGTTGTTGTTCTCAACACCAATCAAAGCACCGTTATACCAATCCCCAAGATCCATCAACACATCAGAACCAAACAAGTCAGGATCCACATGACCATGCCACATTGCCACAACGTTACCGTTGTTGGCATTAATAACATGAGCAACACTATAGTCACCATAAGATAACCCTTCAGCAACGTCAGCGCCTATACAATACACACCGTCAGCCTCTGGGGGTTCCCACACAGACAAAGGACCACCATCACGCCTAAACTCAAGATGCTTATCCAAATACAAATGCCCACGGTCAGGTTCAACAAGTTCCAAAGCCCGCAAAACATCCAAATCAAACACAGGACGACCAGAACGAACAAACGCCTCATCAGGGTCACTGGGGTACTCTTGGGCAAGCTGCCAATCAGGCAGTTGCCGCTTTTTTACCTCGTACCATGCCTCATCACGATCGCCCGCCGACCACGGAAAGAAAATACCCTTAAAATCATTCGTTCCATTCTGGGACCCAACCCAAAGGCGATGAAATATGTTCCCCTCACCTTTAGCGGTGGATAAACATACGATACGACCACCCACATCGGCAATAGGTTCAATAGACGCCCAGGCTTCCTCAGAGTTCGGAAGAAACGCCATTTCATCAATAAAGACACGATACACAGATTCACCACGGGCAGGGTCATTACCACTAGGAAGAGACTCAAGAGCAGACTCATTAGCAAACACCATCCTTAACTGGTTCTCGGAAGCCAAACCAGGACCCCTCTGTTTAATCCAATCAGGAAGCATCTTATAACCATACTTAGATTTCTGAAGCAACTTAGCAGCCTCACGTTCAGTACGGCTCAACATAACCTCAAAACGGTCAGGCCAAAAGAACACTTCCCAAAAAGCAAAAGCCGCAGCCAAAGTAGAAAACCCAATCTGACGTGCCTTGAGTACAATACTATTACGATTAGCTATCCAAGCGTAAACAGTCTCCGTCTGTGCCTCACGCATCTCAAACAAAATACGTCCACGCTCAGGATGCCTAATAAACCAGTACGTAGAACAAAAATGCTCAAAAGCATCTGCCAAGTCCGAATCAGACGCATCATCAGGTCCTCTGCATAAACGCCACTCACGTTCCTGCAACAATTCATTTAATTCCAAAAGTCATCCTCACCAAGACGGAAATGTGGCTTCTCGCCACTATCACAATACGGGCAACCAACCCAATTCGCAGGGTACTCCTCGCCACAGCGAGCGCACTCCTCCAAATCCATTATACAACACGAAGAGTACGAGACTCCTTCTCCCTAGACGCCATAGCAGCAATCAAGTCATCCAACTCAGCATCCGACAACTCAGACGTCTTACGATCCGTACGCATCTCAATCGTAGGCGGAGCCATACGATTAGTAGCCTGCAAGTACAACTGAGCCGACTTAGTATCACCCTCAATAGCTTTAGCATACAACACGTCCAAAACGCCCTGTGTGCGCTCAGGAGAGCCCTGGATGTCATCAACACGGGTTTGCCACTGCTCACGAAACGCAGGTTTCTTTTCCCAACGTCGCAACGTCTTAACATCAACATCTAATTCCACAGCCATACGATTCTTAGAATTAGGTGTACGCTCCATCGGAGGCGTGCACAACCAGTCCAAATAACGCTGCTGTGTAGGCGTAAGAATAAGTTCTTCTCTCATACCTAATACGTCATAATCGTAACCTAAAAGTGAGAATGGTTCTCAGGTTACGATGGGGGGGACTATAGGGGGGGAAACAAGAAAACCACCTAAGGGTGGTTATACCCGTTAGCATATACATCGGGGCGAGCATAAGCGTAGCCCCGTTCTAGTACAAAGTAGGAATCATGGAACCAATATTGCAGATACAACAGATCCCCGAATGGACTGAACTGCGAATTAAATGGAAGGACGCTTACAGTCCATCGTCAGGTTGGCATGACACTAACGAATACGAACCCAAAGAATCCACAGCCACCACACTAGGACGATACTGGAAAGATTGCCAACCAGGCTACATAACCCTGGTCGGCACATTATTTGAAGCTGAACTACCCACCCCTGAATGTGTAGGAGATATCAACCACGTACCCCTCGGATGGATCACATCTATAGAAATATTAGGAGAACAACATGGCAGCTAAAAAGGCACCCGCCAAAAAGAAAGCCACCCCCAAAACCGCAGCCTGGACCCGCAAAGAAGGCAAAAACCCAGAAGGTGGTTTAAACGCCAAAGGACGAGCATCCTACAAAGCCCAAACAGGCGGCACACTAAAACCACCCGTCTCAGCCAAACAAGCAGCCAAATCCCCCAAATCAGCAGCACGCAGAGAATCATTCTGCGCACGCATGGGCGGAATGCCAGGACCAATGAAAGACTCCAAAGGACGACCAACACGCAAAGCCCTAGCGCTACGTAAATGGGACTGCTAAGCCCCTATCCAAACCCCACAAAAACCATATCACATATAGCAAATATAACCAGGGTCCCTATGAAAACAAAGGGGGCCCCTATTTGTGCATCCCCAAACCCCAACCTATAAAAAACCATAGCCCTCGCCACAGCTTAGAGGAGTCCCTTTAGATGAATGGCGGCAGGGGGGCCTATGTCCCCGTCCCTTGTTCGGCTTGTATCTGTGAGCCTTCTAGCACATACATAACAATGCAGATAATGGGCGCAGGAACATACTATGTAGGGCACAACGCCCGACACCTATCCAGTCTAGGAACTGGGTGGGGCTATCAGATACATACATACAAAATCTTTACACCTGTAAAGAACTCTCAAAGGAGAATCCCATTACTACAACAACAGGCAAGCGTACTTCACGCAAGAGCACTAACTTTGTTTCACTTGTGAAGGAGGTGAATGTAGCGGAGTTGTCACGAGTAACAGCGTGGCACGCTATCTATCTTGATAGTAAAGACTTCAAGAATGTTGCTGAATATGCACGACTCGCTGTGCGTGAGGCTCGTGGCAAGAATATTGACATCTGGAAGGAGTCCACTATTGCGCAACAGATATCTACTATTGCGTGGGCTGTTGAGAATCTTCTCGGTGGTCCGAAAGATTGGAAGTCTATGGGGCATATTAAAGCGTCTAAGGCTAAGCCGAAGGCGACTGTTAAGGACACTACGAACTACAAGGTTCGCACAATTTCAGGTTCTGACCTTGTGAAGGAACTTGTTGCGAATGGTGTTGAGCGTAAGACTGCTCTTATCATTGCGAAGAATATGCGGTTCGCATAATCTTTACACCTGTAAAGTATTCATTCACTTAGTTGGGTGAGCACACACGGGCTTCGGCTCGTGTGTGTAACTCTCTACTAATAGAGACATAAACAAAGGAGACAGCGATGTCTAATGAAACACCTATTGAGAATTGGTTTGTTGTTAAACAACAGATTAGTTCTTTGCTTGAGCAGTTGCAGGCTCATCGTGATTACGAGGAGGAAGTGTCGTACGATACTGACTTTGTTGATATGCTTAATGATGCTATTGAGCCTTTGCTTGCGCTAATGCCAACAAGCATTGCACAAGATACTGTTAATCGTGTTAAGACGGTTGTATTGTTTCGCTAACTAATAGTTGGGTGAGTGTCCACGGGTTTCGGCTCGTGGGCATGACTCTCCACTAATGGGGACAAAACAGAAAGGGTAACATTATGTTGCCAACAGAAACAGAACAAAACATACTCGCTGAGTATGAAGCAATGATTAACTTGCTTATTCCAGTAATTG
>ENA-UPTL01000186-UPTL01000186.1-marine-metagenome-genome-assembly--contig:-NODE-186-length-15688-cov-8.079575_pt1 | contig 15688 bp, 4 predicted proteins | sample MGYA00238170_ERZ767106 | MGnify/ENA primary metagenome ERZ767106 (study PRJEB28938, sample SAMN06267160) | marine metagenome | isolation source: Columbia River Estuary | place: USA:Columbia River Estuary...
CATTGTGAATGCGTACAGGGATCCCGGTACAGTAGGTATTGGAGGACTCTACCGTGATGCTACCATCCTGGATGAAGCTATACACAAGCTCACTGTTGAGCTCCACGTCCAGTTCCTTCCCGTCCGGTGCCAGGTACTTCTTCGTGATGTAAGCTCGTTCACACTCCTCGCTGGACACAGAAAACATCACTTCTACCTCCGGGACATCTTAAAACTTCCAGTGCGAGTATGCGCCGCAGTAACCTCTAAACTGAGATTTACTTGCAGAACATACCGCACCGGAAGTCGTCCTTACCCTCTCCTCTTGTACTATCGACCCTGACAACAGTACAGAACCGGCGCTCGTCCCCTCTTCCAACTTGGGCTTCATACATCTGGCTGGTAACACTAGCCTGCGCATGGCGCTTGGCGCCCCACAATCATATGTGCTGAGGAAATGTGGAGACTCCTCATACTCCTTGTCTGGGACTCCATTCACATTCTTTGTGATCAGTAATAGGTATAACAACCACAGCATCTTATAACTCCCTCTTTGCTGTACTCGTTTCAACTGTACTCCGCCTGTAGTTTTCAGTTGATCTTCCGCCGCTGTAAGTCCAGCGCTGTTTTGCCTTTTCTTTGCGCTGATTGGCCCGCGCGGGACTTCTCTTACCGCTTCTTCCCGGCTCTCGTCTCTGATTGGCCCACCGCCTTCTCCCTCTAGCTCTGTGATTGGTCCGTACGCCCTCACACCTGTACATTTCTTACACAGATGGTTTAAAGTTTCCTTACATCTTTTCTGTAAAACGCCTTCTTCTTCAGAATCTTGATCATCTGATAACTCTTCGTAAATAACTCTGGGCAGTTCTCTTCGGTTTCTCTTGACTGCTTCTCTACGTCTCCATTTTCCCCCTTTTTGTTCCTCCTCCATTTGTCGTTTATTCCTGCCAGCTGTCTCTTTTTCCGCGTCTTCTACGTCTACAGCTGTCTCTTCCTCACTGTTTTCCATCTCAGTTTCTGTTGCAGCTGCTTCCTCTCCACTGTTATCCATATCTATTTCTGATCTTGTTATTTTTACATCTCCAGGTTCATTGTATTCCTCTAGCTCAGGTTGACCGGTCTCCCCCCCGTCGTTATTATCCATTATCCTCCCATTTCCAGGTTCTATCTCTTCAGCATCTCCCTCTTCTACCTCTCCCCCTCCCACTGGTACCATCTCTATATCCAAATCTTCTAAGGTTGGTTGTAAAGGGGGGGGGGAACCCCTCCCGTCTAGACTGCACCCAGTTGACCCTTTCTCTACTGTCAGGTTTCCAGGATTGATCGTTCTTGTTCTTTTCACCCCCTCTTCCCTTTCCTTTGTGTTCCCCTGGGTATTAGAGTCTAAATTTGGAATTTCTCTAACTTCTTCTTCGTTATTAATAGAGGGGTGGGGGGGGTCGCTTGGATAACCATAAACTCCATTTTCCCCCCTGAATTCCTTAAGGATGTCCAGGCTGACTAGGCGTGTTTTACCCTTTTCATAAACCGCCATTATCTCTGCTAGGGCGGGGGCGATTAATCTTACAATCTGGTACGGGCCCGCCCAGTACGACCTCAGCTTGTCACAGGATCCAGGAATTATTTTTGGATCAAAACACCAGACCCAGGTTCCAGCTGTGAACTTAGATATCAACGGTTTATAATACTGTGCATTCCTTCTCACAGCATTTTGTTGCATCTCTCTCATCCCTGAGTACGCCTGAATGAACCTGTCTTGCATCGTTTCTGTCCATTCTGACATTTCCATCTCCGGAGTAGGTTTAGGTACAGGATATATCCAATGTACAGGTACAGTAGCCTCTCTTCCAAACGTTGCATAAAATGGAGTCTGTCTGGTACTGGAGTGTACCGTGGTGTTATAAGCGAGGCACGCTGCTTTCACTCCCAGATCCCATTCTTCCTGCATATGTGGGCCCATGGCCCTCAGAATGCTCACTATAGTCCTGTGCCATCGCTCGATTATATTCGACGAAGGATTGTATGGAGGGGTTTTCGTATGTAAGATCTTCAATTCTAGAAATAATTCTTGCCATAGTTGATTCACGAACTCCCTCCCATTATCTGAATGGATTTGGTTAGGTAACCCGAATGTACTAAAATGTTCACGGATCAGCACTCGCGCCACAGTTCCAGCCTCCTTATTGCAAATTGGATAAGCACTCGCGAATCTCGTGAACCCATCCTGGACTGTTAACAGATAACGGTTCTTTCTCACTGTTTCTGATAGCGTCACTAGGTCTATAAACACTTTCTCTCCTACATTTCCCACTGTGCTAGGTACGTGTGGACCCATTTTATTCTTGACACTCCTCTCTTTTGTCAAACATACATTACAATTATTTACTAAGGTACGGATCTTGTCACGTGCGGAAACCACAAAGAACGTTCTCTGGAATTTATCTAACGTTCCGTTAACTCCTCTGTGCCCAGCCATAATCCCTTCGTGACATATCTGGAATGTTTCTTTCAATTTCACTTCTGGTACACAAATCCTCAGCGCATCATATGGTTTCGTTGGATCAGTGTGTCTGTTATAACATAAAACGCCATTATGAATTACGAATAACACAGGGTTGAATAATTGTCTCAGAGTTAACACCTCCTGTACTTTACCCCGCACTTCAGATAACTTAGGCACTTCTCCCTCTATCACCCATTTTATCACTTCCTTCCAAACCTCGTCTGCTTCCTGTAACTTGCGCAGTTCATTACCTTCTACGATTTCATGCCTAGTTTCTGTACTCATGCTATGTACAGCTGCAGGATAACTGTTTAAACTGCATAACATCCTCATCTCCTTGGCTACTTCCGCTGGGTCCCGATCCATATCTGTTGCGAATTTGATCTTGAGTTCTCCCACTTCATTTTCGGCTTGGTACTCTTCGTTCTCGGCTTGGGTAGGTTCATCCAGGTGGGTTGCTCTGGATAATGCATCTGCATTGATGTTTTCAACGCCCTTCTTGTGGATCACTATGAAATTATACTGTGCTAATTCTGCAAACCAGTGTTGAAAAATACTCTCCTGTGGTTTCATACTCACAATGTATTTCAGGCTGGAGGCATCAGTATATACTAAAAAGGGGGGCCGGTACTGCAATATATGCTTCCATCTGGCCATACTCTTGACCAGTGCTAATAATTCCCCTTTCATGGATGGATAATGTTTCTCATAGGTATTACATTTTCTCCCAAAACATCCAATAAACCGCTCGACCCCCTCCTGTTTTTGCGACAGTACTCCAGCAATATTCTGAGCAGACCAATCTGTGGTTAGAATAAAAGGTTCTGCAGAATCAAAATCTGGATATGCTTGGATCTTGCCTGCAGTAAATTCTTTCTTCAGTTCTACAAAATCTTTCTCCATATCTTCCGTCCAGATGAATTTATCAGCCTTCTTCATAGTATTCATCCTGTTGGTCAAAGCCGAGTACCTAGGAATGAATCCTCGATAATATCCCGCAAACCCCAAGAATGAGGACATTTCTCTGCAACTAGAGGGGCGTGGCCAGTTTTGAATATCTTTGACATATTTCTCAATCATCTCTACTCCCTGTTTACTCACTTTGTGTCCCAAATATTCTACTTCCGATTGAAAAATCTTGGTTTTACTAGGTTGTATCTTGATTCCTGCCTTAGTATGAGCGTGTACTATCTTCCTCAAGTGTTCCAGGTGTTCCCACGAGTCCATTGAGTACACTAAAATATCATCTAGGTATGATAACCAGTACTCTGCAGGCAAATGTGCCAGTGCCATGTCTAACATCCTGCTATACACACTTCCTGCATTAGACAAGCCGAAAGGCATACGTATGTACCGAAAAGTACCAAATGGACTGATAAATGCAGTACAATCTCTACTCTCTTCTGCTATTTGGACACAATGATAAGCTCCACAGGCATCCAGAGACGTAAAAATCTTAGCCCCTTTCAATTTCTGCAAGTTTTCTTGAATATTCGTCAGTGGATAAGCGTCCTTAATAGTTGCAGCATTTAAAAGCCTTAGGTCCGTCACCCATCTCGTCCTTCCGTCCTTCTTCTTAACCGGAACTAATGGTGAAGCCCAAGGACTTGTAGCCGGTTCTATCACTCCTTGCTCTAGCCATTCATCTAACTGTTCTTTTAAATTAGCTCTTTGGTCGGGGTTCAACGGCCTCACTTTGGATCTTTTAGGTATCGTCCCTGCTTCCAACTCAATCTTCAACTCTAGCAAGTCTGTCTTCCCATAATGATTCGGATGTAACGCCAGAGCCGAAAAGTTCTCTAAAAACATCTTAACTACTTCTTCTTTCAACTTCTCATCCTTGTTCAGTATCTCGTTCTCATCTATTTTGAAACTTTCTCGTATAAACTTCTTCTTATCTTCCTCTGTTTTATATTTGGACTCGAACAAGTTATTAACACTTCCTCCTCTAACTTCCGGTTCGTCCCTTCCCCTCAACTCCTCTTTGAGCCATACTTCCTTATCAATGTATAAACTGTGCACAGTCCCCACTCTCTGCCCTATACACAGCTCTACTTCTTCCTCTGCATGATTTTCTACATATACTGCTTGTACTTCCCCTGCCAAGTTATACGCACTCTCCGGAAGTACTAACCTTTTCCCTGCATCTTGTTCCTCAGGTTGCAAAGATTCTACGAATCCCTCTCCTTTCCATCCATTTTCTATTCGCACCTTCACTAGTTTAGCACTGCCAGCAGGTATACGTACTTTCTCTCCTGCCCATAACTTCCTCTCCGTTATTTCCGGTATATGGTGTACCGTCTCGTTTTTATCTGCCTTCCAACACGCCGGGATAATCTGAATATATTTCTTCCCTTCCTTATCTATCCTTTTCCCCCTGTTAAAGAAAGGGAACGGGGACCCTGTCCCGTTACAGAGTCGGGTCAACCTTTCCTGTCCCCCACTTCCGGTCACTAACTTCGCTTCCTGTTCTACACATGAAATTGACACTTCCTGTTGCATTAGAAATTCCATGCCCAAATTCACTGCATGATTTAATCCTTCTATCACTATTGGTTCCACTTCAAACACTTTATCTAATCCGTCTAGGTAAAACTTGAACTTTTCTCCTTTCCCCATCACTTTCAGCCCTTTTCCTCCTTTCTCCGCGGTACCCACCCTGGCATTACTCTTTGTTGACATTTTTCCCCCTATCATCTCCCAAAATTCACGTGAAACTAAAGTACCTTTCACTAAATTCCCTGTATCCACCAAGGCTAATCCATGTCACGCTTAAACAACTTATATTTTACATATGAAGTCTTAAGGTCGTCTCTGCTTAACTTATGCATATTGTTCAAGTTCATAATTAGGTTTTCTTCCCAATCAATTTCACTCTCCCCTAACCTTACTTGGGGTTTTAAACTCCCCTCTCTCTCTGGATCAAATTTCCGGACATTACAATGGTTTAAAATGTTTATTAATTCAGAATTACACTTATTGTTTATTAACTCAGAATTCACATAATCAATTTTATTCATTGTTGGGGTCTCCAGCTGTCCGCCGTTGGAGCCCTTTAGTGAAAAACCGCATCTGGGACAATCTGCTTGATTATCTCCTGCATGGCTTCCATACTCTTGCGCATATCCGCCATCTGTCCGCCTCCGCCATTTCCGCCGTTCCATCCGCCGTAGTTCCTCCTCTCTCCGCCTTGGTTCTGCCTCTCTCCTCTACATTCTCTCGAAATATGACCCGGTTTCCCACAGTTGTAGCACGATATGGGTTTCCTGTTTCCCGTCCCGGGTTTCCTATCTGGGTTTTTCTTTTTCCAGTCTGAGAAACTTCTGCAATCTTTCTTCTGGTGTCCTGGTTTCTTGCACCAGAAACAATTATCTCCTTGCAAAGCATTTATCCCTCCTGTTTCTTCATCTTCCGACTCGTCCAGTACTAGTCCAGGCATCTCGTTTACTTCCATTGGCACTTGTCCGGTTTTTAGCATCATGTCTCTTTTCTTATGGTCTTCTTCACTCTCGAAACTACACGTACTCCTCAGCCCAGACAGATCTTGTGCTGGTGCCCTAGGGTCTGTGTTGTACGTCCTGAGATTCACCAATTGATGGTCTAACACTGCCTTGATCTCGCTTTCATGTTGTATCTCTTTTGGCATGAACATTAGACATGTTTTCCTCAGCTCAGCGTTGTACAGTCCTAGGATCATAGCTGTCTTGAACTCGACTAAACTTCTCCTTGCAGGGGCGTATGCCTGAATCCACAATCTCATCTTGTCTGTGTAGTATTTCCGTGGATCTTCGTTCCTCCCTTGTTTCCTCGTCATGTATTCTTGTTTTCTTCCTTCTTCGTCCTTCTCTTGTGAGAACTTTTTCAGCAGCTCTGCAAAGAACTCGCCTATTTCATAATGTTCGAACGCTGCTCCTGGTGGTTGTAACAACACAATCTCTTGCCTGGCAGGGCCTGTAATACATCCCAATAACATTTTCTTGATAGCTTCATTTGGGATAGATTCCCAATCATGTGCTGAAAGGTGTTCCTCCAGGCTCTCGCACCAACTGAACACTTTTCCCGGTTTCCCGTCGTACTTAGGAGCTTTCTCCCTAAAACCTAGTATCCTTTTCCTGATACTTGCTCCGGTCTTACTTATCTCTGCCAGTGTATTACTGCCCAGTTTTCCTTCTGCAACCTGTCGTTGCAAATCTTGGAGATAAAACTGCTCTCCGTCCGTCTTCTTTTCTTCTTCCAACATAGCCTGTACTCTGCTGATAGGGTCGTGTATCTCCGGTTCCACGTTATTTTCCCAGGTCTGAGCGAATTCTCTTCCTTTATCTTTCGCCTCTATATCTCTCCTCCAAGCCGCATTCTTCGCGTTCTCCATTTCCAATTGCTCCATTCTCCGTAAGATGGCCTCCATGGGGTCGCCTCCTACTGCCATCTCTGTATTCACTTTTGGTTCTGTGACTCTAACTTCCTGGTTTTCACTTTCCAGGGTTTCTCTTAGGACTCCGTTAATCCACGTCCTCACTGTCCTATGCCTTGTTGGAGTTTTTGGCATTTATTACACGGTTCTTTTAATCCCACCGCTGCCACCAATAAATGTAATAAATGGTTGCTAAAACTCCCTTGGGTGTAACTACCCAAAACAGACCGCTGCGGGTCAACTCTATCCTTTCTCTCTAACTGTAAAGTACAAAGGATACCACTCAACTGATGTTTATTCAACTAAGCGATATAATCTGAGCTGACCGGTACGAGCAGCTCAATAATGTCATATTATTACGGTACATTTTACTACAATTACAAGGGGGGGGGGTTGCTGGAATCTTGGGTTGAATATCCCAATGATTCCAGTACTTTCACTTTAACTTAAACTTGTGCAACCTCATTTTCGAGCAGAGGCTCCAGCCTCATGGCCTCGACCCTACGAGGTCTACTCCTGCTCCTCATACGGGACCAGTCCAATGTGATCCGGTGAATCAATGCTGCCAGGGCTACTGTAGACCCATCTAGAACTGCAGCAACTACAAACGATATCAAGACGGCCAGGTACTCCAGGACTAACCCTGTCAACATCAGGTCCTTGATTACAGTTAATTCCGCGCTAACCCACCCGAAAGGGTCTAGTTTATGAAGAATACCAGCTCCCTGTTCTTCCGCGGCATGGACGAGTCCCTGCATGTTGTAGCTCGTCCCTACTAACTCCGCAGCACTCTCACAATTCTCTACTACACAGGCTCCATTCAGCAGGCGTTGAGAGCTGCTACGCATGAATGCAGGAAACGATGAATATTCTTCCCATCCCAGCAACTCGGATTCAGTGTACAGCACAGAACCGGCGCTCGTCCCCTCTTCCAACTTGGGCTTCATACATCTGGCTGGTAACACTAGCCTGCGCATGGCGCTTGGCGCCCCACAATCATATGTGCTGAGGAAATGTGGAGACTCCTCATACTCCTTGTCTGGGACTCCATTCACATTCTTTGTGATCAGTAATAGGTATAACAACCACAGCATCTTATAACTCCCTCTTTGCTGTACTCGTTTCAACTGTACTCCGCCTGTAGTTTTCAGTTGATCTTCCGCCGCTGTAAGTCCAGCGCTGTTTTGCCTTTTCTTTGCGCTGATTGGCCCGCGCGGGACTTCTCTTACCGCTTCTTCCCGGCTCTCGTCTCTGATTGGCCCACCGCCTTCTCCCTCTAGCTCTGTGATTGGTCCGTACGCCCTCACACCTGTACATTTCTTACACAGATGGTTTAAAGTTTCCTTACATCTTTTCTGTAAAACGCCTTCTTCTTCAGAATCTTGATCATCTGATAACTCTTCGTAAATAACTCTGGGCAGTTCTCTTCGGTTTCTCTTGACTGCTTCTCTACGTCTCCATTTTCCCCCTTTTTGTTCCTCCTCCATTTGTCGTTTATTCCTGCCAGCTGTCTCTTTTTCCGCGTCTTCTACGTCTACAGCTGTCTCTTCCTCACTGTTTTCCATCTCAGTTTCTGTTGCAGCTGCTTCCTCTCCACTGTTATCCATATCTATTTCTGATCTTGTTATTTTTACATCTCCAGGTTCATTGTATTCCTCTAGCTCAGGTTGACCGGTCTCCCCCCCGTCGTTATTATCCATTATCCTCCCATTTCCAGGTTCTATCTCTTCAGCATCTCCCTCTTCTACCTCTCCCCCTCCCACTGGTACCATCTCTATATCCAAATCTTCTAAGGTTGGTTGTAAAGGGGGGGGGGAACCCCTCCCGTCTAGACTGCACCCAGTTGACCCTTTCTCTACTGTCAGGTTTCCAGGATTGATCGTTCTTGTTCTTTTCACCCCCTCTTCCCTTTCCTTTGTGTTCCCCTGGGTATTAGAGTCTAAATTTGGAATTTCTCTAACTTCTTCTTCGTTATTAATAGAGGGGTGGGGGGGGTCGCTTGGATAACCATAAACTCCATTTTCCCCCCTGAATTCCTTAAGGATGTCCAGGCTGACTAGGCGTGTTTTACCCTTTTCATAAACCGCCATTATCTCTGCTAGGGCGGGGGCGATTAATCTTACAATCTGGTACGGGCCCGCCCAGTACGACCTCAGCTTGTCACAGGATCCAGGAATTATTTTTGGATCAAAACACCAGACCCAGGTTCCAGCTGTGAACTTAGATATCAACGGTTTATAATACTGTGCATTCCTTCTCACAGCATTTTGTTGCATCTCTCTCATCCCTGAGTACGCCTGAATGAACCTGTCTTGCATCGTTTCTGTCCATTCTGACATTTCCATCTCCGGAGTAGGTTTAGGTACAGGATATATCCAATGTACAGGTACAGTAGCCTCTCTTCCAAACGTTGCATAAAATGGAGTCTGTCTGGTACTGGAGTGTACCGTGGTGTTATAAGCGAGGCACGCTGCTTTCACTCCCAGATCCCATTCTTCCTGCATATGTGGGCCCATGGCCCTCAGAATGCTCACTATAGTCCTGTGCCATCGCTCGATTATATTCGACGAAGGATTGTATGGAGGGGTTTTCGTATGTAAGATCTTCAATTCTAGAAATAATTCTTGCCATAGTTGATTCACGAACTCCCTCCCATTATCTGAATGGATTTGGTTAGGTAACCCGAATGTACTAAAATGTTCACGGATCAGCACTCGCGCCACAGTTCCAGCCTCCTTATTGCAAATTGGATAAGCACTCGCGAATCTCGTGAACCCATCCTGGACTGTTAACAGATAACGGTTCTTTCTCACTGTTTCTGATAGCGTCACTAGGTCTATAAACACTTTCTCTCCTACATTTCCCACTGTGCTAGGTACGTGTGGACCCATTTTATTCTTGACACTCCTCTCTTTTGTCAAACATACATTACAATTATTTACTAAGGTACGGATCTTGTCACGTGCGGAAACCACAAAGAACGTTCTCTGGAATTTATCTAACGTTCCGTTAACTCCTCTGTGCCCAGCCATAATCCCTTCGTGACATATCTGGAATGTTTCTTTCAATTTCACTTCTGGTACACAAATCCTCAGCGCATCATATGGTTTCGTTGGATCAGTGTGTCTGTTATAACATAAAACGCCATTATGAATTACGAATAACACAGGGTTGAATAATTGTCTCAGAGTTAACACCTCCTGTACTTTACCCCGCACTTCAGATAACTTAGGCACTTCTCCCTCTATCACCCATTTTATCACTTCCTTCCAAACCTCGTCTGCTTCCTGTAACTTGCGCAGTTCATTACCTTCTACGATTTCATGCCTAGTTTCTGTACTCATGCTATGTACAGCTGCAGGATAACTGTTTAAACTGCATAACATCCTCATCTCCTTGGCTACTTCCGCTGGGTCCCGATCCATATCTGTTGCGAATTTGATCTTGAGTTCTCCCACTTCATTTTCGGCTTGGTACTCTTCGTTCTCGGCTTGGGTAGGTTCATCCAGGTGGGTTGCTCTGGATAATGCATCTGCATTGATGTTTTCAACGCCCTTCTTGTGGATCACTATGAAATTATACTGTGCTAATTCTGCAAACCAGTGTTGAAAAATACTCTCCTGTGGTTTCATACTCACAATGTATTTCAGGCTGGAGGCATCAGTATATACTAAAAAGGGGGGCCGGTACTGCAATATATGCTTCCATCTGGCCATACTCTTGACCAGTGCTAATAATTCCCCTTTCATGGATGGATAATGTTTCTCATAGGTATTACATTTTCTCCCAAAACATCCAATAAACCGCTCGACCCCCTCCTGTTTTTGCGACAGTACTCCAGCAATATTCTGAGCAGACCAATCTGTGGTTAGAATAAAAGGTTCTGCAGAATCAAAATCTGGATATGCTTGGATCTTGCCTGCAGTAAATTCTTTCTTCAGTTCTACAAAATCTTTCTCCATATCTTCCGTCCAGATGAATTTATCAGCCTTCTTCATAGTATTCATCCTGTTGGTCAAAGCCGAGTACCTAGGAATGAATCCTCGATAATATCCCGCAAACCCCAAGAATGAGGACATTTCTCTGCAACTAGAGGGGCGTGGCCAGTTTTGAATATCTTTGACATATTTCTCAATCATCTCTACTCCCTGTTTACTCACTTTGTGTCCCAAATATTCTACTTCCGATTGAAAAATCTTGGTTTTACTAGGTTGTATCTTGATTCCTGCCTTAGTATGAGCGTGTACTATCTTCCTCAAGTGTTCCAGGTGTTCCCACGAGTCCATTGAGTACACTAAAATATCATCTAGGTATGATAACCAGTACTCTGCAGGCAAATGTGCCAGTGCCATGTCTAACATCCTGCTATACACACTTCCTGCATTAGACAAGCCGAAAGGCATACGTATGTACCGAAAAGTACCAAATGGACTGATAAATGCAGTACAATCTCTACTCTCTTCTGCTATTTGGACACAATGATAAGCTCCACAGGCATCCAGAGACGTAAAAATCTTAGCCCCTTTCAATTTCTGCAAGTTTTCTTGAATATTCGTCAGTGGATAAGCGTCCTTAATAGTTGCAGCATTTAAAAGCCTTAGGTCCGTCACCCATCTCGTCCTTCCGTCCTTCTTCTTAACCGGAACTAATGGTGAAGCCCAAGGACTTGTAGCCGGTTCTATCACTCCTTGCTCTAGCCATTCATCTAACTGTTCTTTTAAATTAGCTCTTTGGTCGGGGTTCAACGGCCTCACTTTGGATCTTTTAGGTATCGTCCCTGCTTCCAACTCAATCTTCAACTCTAGCAAGTCTGTCTTCCCATAATGATTCGGATGTAACGCCAGAGCCGAAAAGTTCTCTAAAAACATCTTAACTACTTCTTCTTTCAACTTCTCATCCTTGTTCAGTATCTCGTTCTCATCTATTTTGAAACTTTCTCGTATAAACTTCTTCTTATCTTCCTCTGTTTTATATTTGGACTCGAACAAGTTATTAACACTTCCTCCTCTAACTTCCGGTTCGTCCCTTCCCCTCAACTCCTCTTTGAGCCATACTTCCTTATCAATGTATAAACTGTGCACAGTCCCCACTCTCTGCCCTATACACAGCTCTACTTCTTCCTCTGCATGATTTTCTACATATACTGCTTGTACTTCCCCTGCCAAGTTATACGCACTCTCCGGAAGTACTAACCTTTTCCCTGCATCTTGTTCCTCAGGTTGCAAAGATTCTACGAATCCCTCTCCTTTCCATCCATTTTCTATTCGCACCTTCACTAGTTTAGCACTGCCAGCAGGTATACGTACTTTCTCTCCTGCCCATAACTTCCTCTCCGTTATTTCCGGTATATGGTGTACCGTCTCGTTTTTATCTGCCTTCCAACACGCCGGGATAATCTGAATATATTTCTTCCCTTCCTTATCTATCCTTTTCCCCCTGTTAAAGAAAGGGAACGGGGACCCTGTCCCGTTACAGAGTCGGGTCAACCTTTCCTGTCCCCCACTTCCGGTCACTAACTTCGCTTCCTGTTCTACACATGAAATTGACACTTCCTGTTGCATTAGAAATTCCATGCCCAAATTCACTGCATGATTTAATCCTTCTATCACTATTGGTTCCACTTCAAACACTTTATCTAATCCGTCTAGGTAAAACTTGAACTTTTCTCCTTTCCCCATCACTTTCAGCCCTTTTCCTCCTTTCTCCGCGGTACCCACCCTGGCATTACTCTTTGTTGACATTTTTCCCCCTATCATCTCCCAAAATTCACGTGAAACTAAAGTACCTTTCACTAAATTCCCTGTATCCACCAAGGCTAATCCATGTCACGCTTAAACAACTTATATTTTACATATGAAGTCTTAAGGTCGTCTCTGCTTAACTTATGCATATTGTTCAAGTTCATAATTAGGTTTTCTTCCCAATCAATTTCACTCTCCCCTAACCTTACTTGGGGTTTTAAACTCCCCTCTCTCTCTGGATCAAATTTCCGGACATTACAATGGTTTAAAATGTTTATTAATTCAGAATTACACTTATTGTTTATTAACTCAGAATTCACATAATCAATTTTATTCATTGTTGGGGTCTCCAGCTGTCCGCCGTTGGAGCCCTTTAGTGAAAAACCGCATCTGGGACAATCTGCTTGATTATCTCCTGCATGGCTTCCATACTCTTGCGCATATCCGCCATCTGTCCGCCTCCGCCATTTCCGCCGTTCCATCCGCCGTAGTTCCTCCTCTCTCCGCCTTGGTTCTGCCTCTCTCCTCTACATTCTCTCGAAATATGACCCGGTTTCCCACAGTTGTAGCACGATATGGGTTTCCTGTTTCCCGTCCCGGGTTTCCTATCTGGGTTTTTCTTTTTCCAGTCTGAGAAACTTCTGCAATCTTTCTTCTGGTGTCCTGGTTTCTTGCACCAGAAACAATTATCTCCTTGCAAAGCATTTATCCCTCCTGTTTCTTCATCTTCCGACTCGTCCAGTACTAGTCCAGGCATCTCGTTTACTTCCATTGGCACTTGTCCGGTTTTTAGCATCATGTCTCTTTTCTTATGGTCTTCTTCACTCTCGAAACTACACGTACTCCTCAGCCCAGACAGATCTTGTGCTGGTGCCCTAGGGTCTGTGTTGTACGTCCTGAGATTCACCAATTGATGGTCTAACACTGCCTTGATCTCGCTTTCATGTTGTATCTCTTTTGGCATGAACATTAGACATGTTTTCCTCAGCTCAGCGTTGTACAGTCCTAGGATCATAGCTGTCTTGAACTCGACTAAACTTCTCCTTGCAGGGGCGTATGCCTGAATCCACAATCTCATCTTGTCTGTGTAGTATTTCCGTGGATCTTCGTTCCTCCCTTGTTTCCTCGTCATGTATTCTTGTTTTCTTCCTTCTTCGTCCTTCTCTTGTGAGAACTTTTTCAGCAGCTCTGCAAAGAACTCGCCTATTTCATAATGTTCGAACGCTGCTCCTGGTGGTTGTAACAACACAATCTCTTGCCTGGCAGGGCCTGTAATACATCCCAATAACATTTTCTTGATAGCTTCATTTGGGATAGATTCCCAATCATGTGCTGAAAGGTGTTCCTCCAGGCTCTCGCACCAACTGAACACTTTTCCCGGTTTCCCGTCGTACTTAGGAGCTTTCTCCCTAAAACCTAGTATCCTTTTCCTGATACTTGCTCCGGTCTTACTTATCTCTGCCAGTGTATTACTGCCCAGTTTTCCTTCTGCAACCTGTCGTTGCAAATCTTGGAGATAAAACTGCTCTCCGTCCGTCTTCTTTTCTTCTTCCAACATAGCCTGTACTCTGCTGATAGGGTCGTGTATCTCCGGTTCCACGTTATTTTCCCAGGTCTGAGCGAATTCTCTTCCTTTATCTTTCGCCTCTATATCTCTCCTCCAAGCCGCATTCTTCGCGTTCTCCATTTCCAATTGCTCCATTCTCCGTAAGATGGCCTCCATGGGGTCGCCTCCTACTGCCATCTCTGTATTCACTTTTGGTTCTGTGACTCTAACTTCCTGGTTTTCACTTTCCAGGGTTTCTCTTAGGACTCCGTTAATCCACGTCCTCACTGTCCTATGCCTTGTTGGAGTTTTTGGCATTTATTACACGGTTCTTTTAATCCCACCGCTGCCACCAATAAATGTAATAAATGGTTGCTAAAACTCCCTTGGGTGTAACTACCCAAAACAGACCGCTGCGGGTCAACTCTATCCTTTCTCTCTAACTGTAAAGTACAAAGGATACCACTCAACTGATGTTTATTCAACTAAGCGATATAATCTGAGCTGACCGGTACGAGCAGCTCAATAATGTCATATTATTACGGTACATTTTACTACAATTACAAGGGGGGGGGGTTGCTGGAATCTTGGGTTGAATATCCCAATGATTCCAGTACTTTCACTTTAACTTAAACTTGTGCAACCTCATTTTCGAGCAGAGGCTCCAGCCTCATGGCCTCGACCCTACGAGGTCTACTCCTGCTCCTCATACGGGACCAGTCCAATGTGATCCGGTGAATCAATGCTGCCAGGGCTACTGTAGACCCATCTAGAACTGCAGCAACTACAAACGATATCAAGACGGCCAGGTACTCCAGGACTAACCCTGTCAACATCAGGTCCTTGATTACAGTTAATTCCGCGCTAACCCACCCGAAAGGGTCTAGTTTATGAAGAATACCAGCTCCCTGTTCTTCCGCGGCATGGACGAGTCCCTGCATGTTGTAGCTCGTCCCTACTAACTCCGCAGCACTCTCACAATTCTCTACTACACAGGCTCCATTCAGCAGGCGTTGAGAGCTGCTACGCATGAATGCAGGAAACGATGAATATTCTTCCCATCCCAGCAACTCGGATTCAGTGTACAGTGTTGTTATGGCGTCGTCCTCCCCAGCATCCTCATGTCCTTCATCTTCCAATAGATCCTCCGGTCGTTCGATCTGTAGGACCTTTCTCGGCTGACAGATACCCAGATTCCACCAGTCGTCTCCACTATGTTCTCAAAATGTTTGGTACAGGGGGTGATCTCATGATGCTTGGTTAAGACGAGGCTGTCCATATCCATGAATTTCAGTTCCCCTCGGACCACTACTGGCACCGTCTTTGAGCAATAGGACACTTCTGCAATGGGGAAGTCTATCATATTACACCTGTATTCGTGGACAAGTCGTCCGTTACGTTTTACAAACAGCCCGGGACTATTTTTCACAGGATGTTGGTGATCCCTGTCTTTCCCGATCCTTAGCCATTTCTCGCAATTACCCAATGTATGACTGAGATGCATGCTC
>ENA-UPTL01000192-UPTL01000192.1-marine-metagenome-genome-assembly--contig:-NODE-192-length-15422-cov-5.845253_pt1 | contig 15422 bp, 12 predicted proteins | sample MGYA00238170_ERZ767106 | MGnify/ENA primary metagenome ERZ767106 (study PRJEB28938, sample SAMN06267160) | marine metagenome | isolation source: Columbia River Estuary | place: USA:Columbia River Estuary...
GTTGCCAAAGCCAAGCCTGTTGCCAAAGCCAAGCCTGTTGCCAAAGCTAAGCCTGCTGCCAAAGCCAAGCCTGTTGCTAAACCACCCGTCAAAAAGGAAGCCAAGCTCATTACTGTGGTAAGAATAAAGAGCAAGCCCGTCTTGAAGGTGACTGGTTGGGTTGCCAAGCAGCGCGAACGTCTTCTCGCCCTCAAAGACACGCTCCTTGATTCGATGATTGGCGTCGGCAAAGACTCTCTACGCTCCCGTGCCGATGGAAGCGAAGCCTCCGCCTTTGGAATGCATACGGCGGACGCAGGCAGCGATGCCTATGACCGCGACTTCGCCCTCAGCCTCCTTTCCCAAGAGCGCGATTCCCTTTTTGAAATTGATGCCGCCCTCAAGAAAATCGAGACCGGCACCTACGGCAACTGTGAGATGTCCGGAAAGCCGATCCCTCACGCCCGCCTAGAAGCTCTTCCCTTCGCCCGCTACACCGTGGAATGTCAGTCCGAGTTGGAAAAAACCAACCGCCTTACCCGCGTTCGTCAGCCGGTCACATCCCTCTTCGGCCTCGGTGAGGAAGAAGGCGGCGAATCCGAAGAAGAGGAAACCACCACGGAAACCAAAGAATAATCAATTATGGCACAGGAAAACATCACATTGGAGTGCACTGAAGCGAGAGCCGAGGGCAAATCCCCATCACGCTACATCACAACGCGCAATAAAAAAAGCCCGCGCACTCCGACCCGTCTCGAAAAGAAAAAGTACAACCCCAATCTCAACCGACACACGCTTCACCGCGAAATCAAATAACACGCCATGCAGCCCAAAACTCCACAACGCCGCTCCAACTTCCGCCGCGCCAACCGCACGATGCCGCGCCGCCGAATCGATATCAACATCGAGGCGATCGATTACAAGAACCCTGATTTGCTCAAGCGCTTCGTCACCGAAAGCGGGAAAATCCTCCCACGTCGCATCACGGGCATGTCCGCCAGACTCCATCGCAAGATCACCCGCGAGGTCAAACGTGCCCGCGCTGTGCTCTTGATGAAATAAGTCGCCATGGTCCATCCGCGAGGTTTCGGCCTCGCAGGATAGTCCATACCGAGTCGCGCCAATACATCGGCCGCAGCTCACCCGCTTGAAAGCCCATAACGAATTGCCCTGCCTTATCAAAAAGGCAGGCTTGATTTTAGCTGAAATTTGATCACTCTCGCCGAATGAAAACTCTTTCGATTACGCTCATCATTGCTGCCACTCTTGTTCTTTCGGCATGCCACAAAAAGAAGCCCAAGGAATTCGCCGGGGTTGATGGAGATTTCGTCAACAGTACTCCACTTGGCGAGCGTTTTGAAGGATCCAATTTTTTCAGCGAGACCGTGGCCCGCGGGAAGTTCTCACCAGTCCATTTTGGATATGACAGCTACGTTGTTTCGCCTGAGGAAACAAGCAAGGTGCAATCCGTCGCCCAGTCGCTGAAAGGTTCTTCCAGCAAGGTCATCATTGCGGGCTTCACCGATGAACGCGGAACTCAGGAATACAACCGCGGGCTCGGCGAACGTCGCGCCCAAGCCGTACGCCAGTCACTCATCGATTCCGGCGTGAATGCCGACCTCATCCAAACGGTCAGCTTCGGTAGCGAAATGCCTGCCGATCCGGCTAGCACCGAACAAGCGTGGGCACTCAACCGCCGCGCGGAATTCGGCGTGGTGAAATAAATCATCCCTCTCCTTTCCGGCGGGCTATTCAAACCAGCGCCCCCATCCCAGCTCGATTGCTGTACTCCATCTGCGACGGGTTTTTGCTATCCGAAAGCCCTCTTGTTGCACTCGGCCATTGTTTCGTTATACCAAAAGCCGCCTGCTTTTGGATTCTAAAAGAGGGGCCCATAGCACCAACAACTGCTACGGCTCGAACTTCAGCTAGCCCGAGCGTACGATTCCCCCACGTGACCGTCTTTGTTTCATTTGTGTTTTTAGTTTAAACAATCTTGCCTGAGGGCGGCGGATTCGAAATGGTAGGCGACTTCGGTTTCCATGTGGTCATTCATTAACCTCGCTCTCTTTGTTGCCGCTCTAAGCGCCCTTGTTTATTTCATGGTGCGCGCGAGAAGAAATTCCCGCGAACTCGAGCGTCGCCTTACGGAGTTGGAACTGGAGGAGGATCACGTCTTTGATTTTCTTCACGGAATCGGAGCGGCTTTTTCCGAAGGTGTGAGAAGCTCGGAGCTACATAGGCTCATTGTCGAGAGCGCAGTTCGCATCATGGATGGAGCCGCTGGGGCCCTGTATCTCGCCAATAAGGACTGCACCACACTCACTCCATCCTTCATCACGCCGGGATGTCCCCCCTTCGTGACTATACCGGAACACATACAAACCCACGCGTCCAACAAGCAGGCTTCGCTCGACAGCTTCCAACAACTCCAGCCGGCCGTTTCCGGCGAGGGCCTCATCGGTGAATGCTGGCTGACCGGTCAGTTCCGGACGGCCACCGCCGAGGAATTTTCCTCCGGTAAGTCCAACTCCGCAATTGTTGGGCCGCTCATTTATCGACACAAAATCCTTGGTGTTCTGGCCGTGGCGAACGGGGGGGAAAGCGTCGCCTTCTCCGACGCCGACCTCAAAGTCTTTCGCACTATCGCCGAGCAAAGCGCGTTCGCTCTCTACAATGAAGCGATTTATTTCGATGCGGGCGAAAAGAAGCTTCTCGATCGCGACTTGGAAATCGCGAGAGACATTCAACGGATTCTTTTGCCATCCGAAGCTCCGGTTTTTGACGGCTATGGCTTCAGCGCCCTCAGCATTGCCGCCAGGCATGTGAGCGGTGATTATTTCGATTACATTCCGCTGACCCCCCATCGTCTTGGTGTGGCCATCGCGGATGTCTCGGGCAAGGGGATACCCGCCTCGCTGATCACAGCGATGTGTCGAGGGGTGTTGCGCCGCGAAGCCAGCGAATCTCCCCTGCCATCCGATGTCCTTCGTAGGGTGAATCGCCAACTTTACCCCGACATCAAAGAAGACATGTTTATCAGCATGGCTTATTTGATTTTGGATTCGAGTAGTGGACGCGTGGAGATGGCTCGCGCTGGGCATGACGCCCCGCTGCTCTATCGCGCCTCAACAGGTGAGGTCGAAAAACTCAGCCCGAAAGGCATGGCTCTCGGCATTGACAGCGGCGAGGTCTTCAATAGAGTTTGCACCGATTTGAGTTTCGAGATGGAACCCGGTGACTGCATCCTGCTCTACACCGACGGCGCTACGGAATCATTGAACCATCAGGGTCTTGAATATGGCGTTGAAAGGTTGATTGAAGCCCTGCAGTCCGCCGCTCCGCAGGGAGCGGCCCAAGTCGTCAATTACGTCGCGGATGAAGTGAGAAACTTCACCGGCACCGACCTGAAACACGACGACATCACTCTTATCGCTATATCAAAAAAATGAATCATTCCCAAGAATCCGAACCCCTCGAGACCGAGTCCGAGGACTCAGCAACAAAGACCAGCAACACGGAAATCGCCGAGGTGGATTTTGAATCCGAGGCGGCCAAGCTGAAGGATCTCGCCCTGCGTGCGCGGGCCGATCTGGATAATTTCCGCAAGCGCTCGCTTCGCGAAAAAGAAGACGCCATCCGCTATGCCAACAACGGCCTGCTCGAAAAGCTTCTGCCCGTTCTGGACAACTTTGAACTCGGCTTGGATGCGGCCAAAACAGCCCCTGACGCCGCGTCTGTGCTTCTCGGCATGTCGATGGTGCAAAAACAACTTCAGGAATTTATTCGCAGCCAAGGCCTCGAAGAAGTCAAAACGGAGGGTGAGATTTTCGACCCCAAGAAGCATGATGCTGTTGCGCAGGAATTCAGTGCGGACATTCCCGAAGGTCAGGTCATCCGTCAGGTTCGCAAAGGTTACAACCTCAAGGACCGCCTCATCCGCGCCTCGTCCGTGATCGTTTCCAAAGGCCCACAAAAATGAGTCGCAAGCGCGATTACTACGAAATCCTCTGCGTCGAGAAATCATCGTCTGACGATGAGATCAAGCGCAGTTACCGCAAGCTGGCCGTTAAGTTTCATCCGGATAAAAATCCCGACGACGCCGAAGCGGAAGACAAGTTTAAGGAGTTGGGCGAGGCCTACGAGGTTCTGAGCGACTCATCGAAACGCGCGGCCTACGATCGATACGGACACGCCGCATTCCAAGGCGGGATGGGTGGCGCCGGGGGCGCAGGCGGCGGGGGGTTCCACGATCCCTTCGATCTCTTCCGTGAGGTTTTCAGCGGCGCAGGCGGGGGCGGCGGAATCTTTGAACAATTTTTTGGCGGCAACGGGGGCGGCGTCGATTCCTCCGGGCGTCAGCGCGGCTCCGATCTCCGCTACGATTTACAGATCACACTAGAAGAGGCGGCCAAGGGTTGCGAAAAGGAAATTGAAATTCGCAAACTCGATGGATGCGAACCCTGCGGAGGGAGCGGAGCTCAGAAGGGATCGAAAGCTGTCACCTGCCCAACTTGCCGCGGACGCGGACAAGTCGCCGTCGCTCGTGGCTTCTTCCAAGTCGCGCAGACCTGCCCAGCCTGCCACGGCAGCGGAAGAATCATCGAAAAACCCTGCTCCTCGTGTCAGGGCGATGGGAGGGTCGAGAAAACCAGTCGCGTTAAAATCAAAATCCCACCTGGCATTGACAGCGAGTCACGTCTTCGCAGCACCGGCGGTGGCGAGGCAGGGCTGCGCGGTGGCCCTCCAGGCGATCTCTACGTGGTCGTTCACATCAAGGAACACGAAGTTTTTACCCGCAATGGCATGGATCTCACCTGCGAAGTACCAATCCCGTTCTCCACAGCCGCCCTCGGCGGCGAAATCGAGGTTCCCACCCTCGAAGGGACTGTGACCTTGAAAATCCCAGCCGGAACCCAAAGCGCCTCCACCTTCCGGATCCGCGGTTTGGGTATGCCTGCTCTTCAAGGTTTGGCCAAGGGCGACATCATCACCTACGTTCAAGTTGAGGTTCCCACACGATTGAACCCGGATCAGCGCGAGGCACTGCAGGCCTTTGCGGAACTTTGCGGGGAAGAAAACAATCCGATTAACAAAGGTTTCTACGATCGCGTGAAATCGTTTTTCACTTGAGGCCATGATTCTCTCCACCGCCCAAATGCTCGACGCGGAGGCCAAGGCCTTTGCGGAGGGCCAGACGGCGGAGGAACTCATGGAGCAGGCGGGATCGCAGTTGGCGGCATTGGTTCGCCAGTTCCATCCCACACCCGGCACGTGCCGGATATTTTTTGGTAAGGGCCACAATGGCGGCGATGTCCTTGTCGCCGCGCGCCATCTGGCTGCTGAAGGTTGGCGGATCGTATTGGAACCGGTTTTCCCCGAAGCTTCCCTCTCCCCGCTAACAGCGACCCAACTCTCCCGCCTACCGAGCAGCTTCGTCGGCCAAGCACGACCACTGGTCGTCCTTGATGGAATTCTTGGAATCGGAATCAAGGGCGATCCGCGAGAACCCGTCGCCACGGCAATCCATCGTATCAACTATCTCCGCGAGCACGAGGCCGCCTGGGTCCTTTCTGCAGATCTTCCAAGTGGACTCCGAGATGACGCGCCAGGGGATCCATGCGTGAAAGCGGATGTCACCATGGCAATGGGTTTTGTGAAATCCTGCCTCGTGAACGACCATGCGACCGATTTCGTCGGACGTCTTGCCGTCGCCGACCTTCCTGCCTTGTGCGCTCCACCAGCTACGGATCCAGCGCAAATCCTCACGCCAAAAATACTCTCCCTACCGCCACGGTCTTTCGATAGGCACAAGGGAATGTCCGGCCGCGTCGCCATCCTTGCGGGCTCACGGTGTTATCCGGGTGCGGCCCGCCTTTGTTCGGCAGCCGCGGTGAAAGCAGGCGCGGGCCTTGTCACTCTTATCGTCCCCTCGGATTGCGTCGCCACACTTTCCGCTTCCGTGATCCCAGAGGTGATGGTCTGGGCATTGGATGATTTCAGCGTTCTCTTGAACGAGAAATGGGATGCCTTTGGGATCGGTCCGGGCCTCGGCCGGGAGAGGGATGAAATGATCTGTGAATTTTTGCGGAGGTGCTCCGCGCCGTGCGTTGTGGATGCCGATGCCTTGAATGCGCTGTCTGGCCAAATGGATGTTGTCCGAGAAAACGCAGGCCAAAGATTGCTGACGCCACATCACCTAGAGATGGAAAGACTCTCTCCCTGCAATGGCCGCGATCGCCTCCAGTGGCTGGCCGATTTTGTTTCCCAATATCCAGTGACACTTCTTCTCAAGGGTGCAAGAACCCTCATCGGCAACATCAACTCTCCTGTCGCCTTCAATACCACCGGCCATCCCGGAATGGCCAGTGGCGGAATGGGTGATGTGCTAACTGGGGTTTGCGCCGCCCTTATCGCGCAAGGCAGAGACATCACGGACTCCGCGCGACTCGCAGCCTGGGTCTGTGGCCGTGCGGCGGAGTTGGCCATCCGTGAAAATACGGTTTCACAGGAATCTCTCACCGCGAGCGACGTTATCGCCCACCTCGGTGGCGCGTTCATCGATCTGCGTGCGGGCGTTTTTTAGAAAACCTCCGCGATTACAAAACCGTACGGATCTGGATCGAGTCGAATCGCTCTTCAGCAAACATCACATCACTCAGGATGATCAGTTTGTCTCCACTCACAATGAGACCACGGCGATGCAATTCCTGCTCCGCATCCACCACGTTGTGCTCGGGATTAACCCCGAATGGGAGGCAGATCGCATGCGTGTTCCAATTCAATGTCAGGCGGCGCATGACTTCCTCGCTTGGAGTGAATGCGAAAATGGGCGCTCGTTCCGGACGAAGATGACTCGCCTCATCGGCCATCCGACCCTCGCGAGTGAAGAGAATCAGTTTTGCATTTTCAAGCGAGTTCGCCAAGGTCACAGCGGCATGCACGGTTTTCTGTCTTTGCGTTTCCAGTATCGCACTGGAAGCGTAGCCGGCTCCACCGCTGAGAGCGATACGCCGGGCCACACGGTCGAGGACCTTGACGCATTCCACCGGATATTTTCCCGTCGCCGTCTCCCCGCTCAACATGACCGCATCCGCCTGCTCGAAGACGGCATTGGCGACATCCGTGATCTCCGCACGTGTGGGGATCGGATTCTCAATCATGCTTTCCAGCATGTGAGTAGCAACAATGACCGGACGACCGATCTCGAGGCATTTTTTAATAATCCGACGCTGAATGATCGGTAGTTCCTCCATCTTGCACTCCACGCCGAGGTCGCCGCGGGCGATCATCACGGCATCCGATGCCACGATAATGTCCTTGATGAATCGAACGGCATTCTGATCCTCGATCTTGGCCACTGTTCTGGCGCGGCTCCCGTGCTCAAGAAGAACCCGCTTGAGTTCCAGAATATCGGCCGCCTCACGGCAGAAACTCAGCGCCACAAAATCCACATCCAAAGAAACGCCCAGAGCAATGTCAGCATGATCTTTCTCGGTCAGCGGCGGAAGGTTCACTTTCACTCCTGGCAGGTTGATGTGTCGCTTGGATCCGAGGAGTCCTTCCGTAAGAACTTCGCAACGCACACGATTGGCATCCTTCGCCAAAACCTTCATGTGAATCACCCCATTATCCACTAGCACAGTATCGCCAACATGGATGTCATTCACCAATCCATCATAATTCACATCCACGGAGTGTTCCTCCTCGCTCCGGGATCCTCGAACGGTGAATTCAAAAATCTGGCCTGGTTTGAGGTTCAGCTTCACTGGAAGATCACCCGTACGTATCGCTGGGCCTTGTGTATCGAGGAGAATGCCACAGTTGATATCCAACTCGGCAGCAACTCCACGCACTCGCTTCACCACGTCCCTCACCCATTCGTGCTTGGCATGACTCATGTTGAGCCGAAAAATATTTGCCCCCGCTAGGAGTATCTCGCGAATTTTTTCTTCCGAATCCGAGGCGGGCCCCAACGTGCAGATGATCTTGGTCTTTCGCATGGGACTTATCAATAGTCACCAACTCACAATGGCAAGCCGATAAACGACGCAACGCAAAAATACACCTCTCCAAACAAAACGAGTTTTTAGGAGGAGAGTCGAATGGGGGGGGGTAAGAAAAACTGCTCGGGGGGGGACTCGAACCCCCATGCCTTGCGGCATGCGCCCCTCAAACGCACGTGTCTGCCATTTCACCACCCGAGCTGGATGTGAGGTATTACCCTAGTGATTCCGTTTTCGCATGCAAGCCGGATTTTCGGGATTTTACTGCGCCCATTTTCATCCCCGTTTTTTTCGGGATGATTTGGAATAGGAGATTTTTTTCATCGGGGCGGGCGTTGTTCCATCAGCGGTTCCGCTCTTCAGTTCGGCTATTTGATCGCGGAGAAGTGCGGCGCGCTCGTATTCAAGGCGTGACGAGGCTTCGGCCATATCCTTCTCGAGTTCACGAATGAGTTCGGCCGCATCAAACGACGCGGGATCTTCTCGCAGTGTATTGGCATTTTCCCCACCGCCCTTGACGATCACGTGCAGACTTTCCTGAACGGCTCGAACGACGCTGCGCGGGATGATGCCGTGTTTTCTATTGTAGGCTTCTTGCCGCGTGCGGCGGTAATCTGAAATCTCCAGCAGGGCACGAATACTGCCTGTGAGGACATCGGCAAAGAGCACAACTTCTCCATGAAGGTGACGAGCCGCCCGCCCTGCCGTCTGAATGAGACTGGTTTGACTTCGAAGGTAGCCCTCCTTGTCCGCATCCAAAATGCAAACGAGGGAGACTTCGGGGAGATCCAAGCCCTCACGAAGAAGATTGATACCGACAAGAATATCGCAGTCGCCCGCACGGAGCGTGCGAAGGATCTCCACCCGCTCGATCGTGTCGATGTCACTGTGGAGATAGCGAACCTTGAGTCCAACTTCGCGCAGGTAGTCGGCCAAATCCTCGGCGGTTTTTTTGGTGAGCGTTGTGATGAGGACCCTTTCTTTTTTTTCCACCCGGCGGCGACACAACTCGATGGTCTCATCGATCTGGGCTTTGAGCGGGCGCACTGTGATCGTGGGATCCAGCAGTCCGGTTGGGCGAATGATCTGCTCCACCACGAGTGGCATTCCCGCTGTGGTCACATCGAGATTTTCCTGACCCTCCCCGTATTTTTTGAAGTCGTGGTTACGACCGCCCTCCCCAAAAGTTTTTTCGGGATTGGGAATCCAGGCCGTGTTTCCTGCAACGCTATTGCGGATTTCGAATTGGCCGGGCGTGGCACTCACATAAATTCCCTGTGTGCTTTCCTGCATGAACTCGTCGAAGTTCAGCGGACGATTGTCGAGCGCACTGGGCAGCCGGAAACCATAATTCACAAGCACGGACTTCCTTGCGCGATCGCCCGCATACATTCCGCCGACTTGAGGAATCGTCGCGTGGGACTCGTCGATGACTAGGAGGTAATCCTCTGGCAGAAAGTCCATGAGCGTGTAGGGACGGGATCCCGGTGGGCGTCCGGTCAGTTGGCGGGAATAGTTTTCGATCCCGTTGCAGAATCCCATCTCCTGCATCATTTCGAGATCGAACTCGGTTCGCATGCGGATGCGTTGGGCCTCGATGAGCTTCCCTTCCCGCTCAAACTCCTCCACGCGGGCTTCGAGTTCCTTTCGGATTTCCACCATCGCCACGCGCAACTTGTCGTGCGGGGTTACGAATTGCTTTGCGGGAAAGAGCGTAAAAGTGGTGAGGGTCCCGCTCACGCGTCCGGTGAGGGGATCGAAGAGGCTGATCCGCTCGATCTCGTCACCGAAAAATTCTACTCGGACGGCCTCGTCCTCGACTTGGGCGGGATGCACCTCGACCACGTCGCCGCGGACGCGAAATTTTCCCCGCGTGAAGGCGATGTCATTCCGCTCGTAAAGCATCTCGACGATCTTGGAGAGAAACGCTTCCCGCGACAATGGCTGCCCCGGCTTGATGGTCACGAGCATTTGCAAAAAGTCTTCCGGCGAGGCGAGTCCGTAAATGCATGAAACGCTGGCGACGATGATCGTGTCGCGGCGCGTGAGGATCGAACTCACGGTGGATAGGCGTAGGCGCTCGATCTCCTCGTTGATCGAGGAATCCTTTTCAATATAGGTATCCGACCGGGGAAGGTAGGCCTCCGGTTGGTAGTAGTCGAAATAGCTCACAAAATATTCGACGGCGTTACGCGGGAAGAATTGCTTGAACTCGCTGTAAAGTTGGGCGGCGAGTGTTTTATTGTGAGACATGATGAGCGTTGGGCGGCCCATGTCGCGTATCACATTCGCGATGGTGAATGTTTTTCCCGAACCAGTCACGCCGAGCAGAGTCTGATGGCGATTGCCCGCTCGCAAGGAACGGGTGAGATTCGCAATGGCCCGCCCTTGGTCCCCACGAGGCTCGTATTTGGAATCCAACTGAAAATCCATAATCGGCCACTATCCTTTGCGAAGCCTCGGAGCGCAACCATCCGATTTCATGGTATCATTTTCCCCTTGCGCGAAGGCGTGATTACGGACTGCATGGCAGGACGCCACTTTATCATGTCGCATCCCACGTACTCACGCCCTGCTCGCTGGGAAGTCCTGTTACTGCAGGGCGCGCTGATCGTTCTCGCGTGCCTCTGGATTTACACTCCGGTTTATCACGGGGAATGGCTTTGGGATGACGACTACTTGATTACTGCCAATCCCGCTATGCGTTCGGTGGATGGTCTTTGGCGCCTTTGGTTCGCTCCCTCGACGGCGGACTTCCTCCCGCTCACGCTGAGTTCGCTTTGGATCCAATGGCAATTCTTCGGCATGGATCCAACTGGGTATCATATTATATCCATCCTCCTTCACGCGCTGGGAGCCTGTCTTTTGTGGATGCTGCTCGTGCGCACAAAAATCCCAGGTGCTTGGCTTGCGGGCATGCTCTTTGCGATTCATCCACTTTGCGTGGAATCGGTCTCGTGGGTGGCCGAACAAAAAAACACCTTTTCGCTCCCGTTTTTCCTCTTAGCTGCATTTTTTTACGTCACCTTCGATCAGAGAAAATCACGCAAATACTACTTTTTGGCCCTTCTCGCATTTCTGGCGGCGATGCTTTCAAAGAGTTCGGTCGTGATGTTCCCGTTTTTGATTCTTCTCTATGCTTGGTGGCAAAGGGGGACGATTTCGCGACGCGACCTTTTCCGCTCAGCCCCGTTTTTTTTGGTTTCGCTTGCGCTGGGTATGGTCACACTTCTCTTTCAACTCCACCGCGCTATTGGCAACGAACCAATTCCGATCGGGGGATTCGACTCCCGCTTGGCGATTGCCGGCATGGGCACCCTCTTTTATTTGAGCAAGATTTTTTGGCCATTCGGCTTGCTGCCGATTTATCCTCAATGGGATGCCAATCCACCCCAGCCGATTCAATTGGCCGCTTGGATTCCTCTTCTTGCCGCTGGATTTCTTTTTTGGATGAAGCGAAAATCTTGGGGCCGCCATGCCATGATGGCTTTTGGATTTTATTTCATCACCCTCCTTCCCGTTCTCGGATTTGTTGCCATGTCTTATATGCGGGTCGGCTGGGTCTCGGATCATTTTGTGTATATTCCTATGATTGGTATTCTTGCGCTCATCGCCAGTACAGGAACCCATCTGGCGACCAAGCTCAGTGCCAACGCACGAAACGCCACCTGGCTCGGAATAACCACCTGCCTGGGCGGACTCGTGCTACAAAGTCACAGCTATGCCGCCATTTGGGCTAACGAGGATGTGCTCTGGCTCCATACGCTGAAATATAACGAAAGCTGTTGGCAGGCCCACAATCGCTATGGTTCTAGGGAGTTCAACCGAGGTAACCATACGATTGCCCTCACCCACTTCGAACGAGCTACCGCGTTAAGACCCGATCTCGCCGAGACACAGAACAACCTCGGCTCCGGACTGCTAGCTGCCAGAGACACGAAGGGTGCCGTCCGTCGATTTCGTGAAGCCCTTCGGCTTTCCCCAGATCTCATTGCAATCCAGGCGAACCTCGCTCGCGCGCTCATGCTGGATGGTCAAAATGATGAGGCCATTTTAATTTATGAGAAGCTACTCAAGGACATGCCTTCGCATGCCGTTTTCCGCTGCAATCTCGGAATCACGCTTTTCCATGCTGGGCGGATCGATGAAGCGATCGCCGCCTTCAAGCAGGCCCTCGAAATCGACCCCAACCTCCATGATGCCAAAGAAAGTTTAATGTTCGCGATCCAAGCGAAAGAAAGTCGTCAGTAAATGCAGGACCAAACGGCGGAGCGCATTCGCATTAATGCACTTCGACTTCCACCTTTGCGATAGACTCGAACGAGGCCACGCATCCGACCACCCCCTCCCAATCCAAGCGCGCGAGATGGATGCGCTGATCTGCCAAGCGTCCTTCCTGCTCGCTGAGGGATATCGCGCGATCCAAACCACCGACCAAACCCTCGCCGGAGAGCTTCAACATCGCTTCTTTTGCCGTCCATAATCTTACAAATAATTCATTTGCCGAGTCCCCCGCCATTTTCACTTCGCGGGATTCTTCGGCCGTAAAAAATCGCTCCGCTATCGCAAGGCAGTCTCGTTTGCGATCAACAACCTCCATATCGAATCCCACAGGGCTAGCCGAAAAAGCGATAGCCACCTCGGATCCCGAATGGCTGATATTAAAATGCAGGCCCGCTATGTTCTCGAAAAAAGGTTTCCCCGATTTTGTTATTTCTATCTTAACATCACTCGGCGCGATGGATGCGTAAAGCGATGCAAATGCCCGCAAGCCCGATCTGCCCTTCAAATAGACCTCCTTGGAATCAGCCGAAGCATACCTCTCAGAAAAGCTCATTTCCGATTCGGTTAAATAGGAAACGTCTGGAGATTTCCTCATCCTCCAAATCCAAATCGCGTTTTTTATAAGCATTAAAAAATGAATTTAATTTGAAAAATAAAACTCCCATTTAAAATAAAAAGTCTTGCTTATTACAAAATAAGAGATTTTTCTTGTTTTTCTAATGAAAGTCACAAGCATCAAAACAACGACACTTAAGGCTCTTATTTCTCTAACCAAGAAAAAAGACAAATTAATCCGTCAAGTCGAGAACATCGAGAAACAAATGGAGGAAATCGCTCTCCATGCGGAACCGGGCAAGACTTCGTTTGACATCTTGGCTGCGGGATCAAAATCACTCAAAGGCCCCAAGCGGGGCGCCCGCAAACGCCGCTCTCCCCATGGGTTTATGGCCAATGAAATCAAGAAACTCCTCGAGACCGCTGGAGATCAAGGCGTAAGCGTTCAGAGCGTTGTCGCCAGCTTGCAAAAACCCAGCAGCAGTGTCTCCGTTTGGTTTAGCAACGCCAAAAAGGCCGGCTTGGTTGTTAATGTCCGTCGCGCTGTTTATCGTCTCAATAATGCCCCAGCAGAGGTTGCAGCCTCGCCAGTAAGTTGATTCCGGGATTACCGTTATCCATTGGATCCCTCACAGAAACCCTAAAATCAGGCGCCCGAATGCCTTATCGGGCGCCTTTTTATTTGTCATGAGACCGCTTTTTTCTCGTACGCCTTGCCTCTCGCCAAAATTCCACATGGGGTTCGTGCTTGTGAATTTGTTAATCTGAATGCTTGCCACCGGCGGGTGTCGATGATACAAAAATTTCATCTCTTTGTTGCGGGATTTCCCTGCATCGAATTGAGGGCAGTTAGCTCAGCGGTAGAGCGGTAGTTTTACACACTATTGGTCGGGGGTTCGATCCCCTCACTGCCCATTTTTCCTCCCCCGAAAAATACCTTCTTTCAATCCAAAGGAATGAAGCCATTCCCCAGTTTGGAAATTGACAATTCCATTTCCTTTTATCAAAAGCACACCCTGACTTTTTATGACCCCTCACTTCGTCATGTTCGGAAAGTGCTGCTCGGATTTTTTTAAACAGGCGCCATGCAACCAAAGTAGAATGGACTTCTTTCCTCAAAACTTGGATAAAGAAGGTTCGAGTCCCCTCACCGCTTACTAAATAAATAATGAACCGCCCACCAAGGTTTAAATTATGAACTTAATAGAACTCATGGCCCAGCCATTGGATTAAACCCAACGTGATCACGCCCCCCTCAATGTTTTTTTCCGTTTTTTGATCCGCAAAAATGATCAAACCACTTCAATGGCTGATTAGCGTTTTTAGTGTTGTGGTGGTTCTTTGCGCCATGATGTTTCCTCTGGAAGCGGAGGCAACGTCTCAAACCGTTCTCACCGTTCGAGAGGCCGAGTTCCGCTCCCGCTGGGTGGGTCCTCAAGATGACCGCAAGGCTACCCCTCATTATTTCGAGCCTAATGGTGGCCTTGATGAACCGGATTCGGAAGAGGACGCTCCCGAGCAGACAGCAGCTTCCCTTGCAGAAAACATGGATCGCCTTGCGGACAATTTTCGACGGCGGCTTCGCTTCGGACCGCTCGATTTTTCTCTCGGCCTTACCACGGGCTGGGAATACTCCTCTCAAAGCTCCACCGGTGAGAGTTCGTCTCCTGCAGGAAGAACCAGTTTTTTTTCCTCTCCCACGCTGGCGATCCGCTATGAACGGGAGATCGGACTCTGGACCGTAGGCACGCGGTTCTCTTCCGGTTACACCTACTACTACAATCCCGACTACACCGCTGCGGGCCAAGACGGCCAGCGCAACCCGATCTCCATGACGACAGGCATCGACATCGGATACAAGTCTTCCCGCCTCACACTGGACCTCTCGGCCAGCGCCTCCACTGGCAGTGGTTACGACACAATCACGGGATCAAACAACTTCCAGACAACAGCCGCCACATCCCTTTCGGCGCGTTACGTCATCAATGACTCCGTCAGCACTGGCGCAGCGGCCTCAGTCTCCTATACAAAAACCACGGATGCGCAGGTCGCCACGGGCGAAACAGCCCAACCGAACAGCGATACGCTTAACCTCGGCTTGAGTACTTTTGTGGACTATCTCGTCAGTCCGAAAACCAATCTTCGCTTCATACTTAGCTCAAGTGAAGAACTTCAGACGCTTGAAAGCGGCATTAATAATGGTCGTCAATCCTTCGACGCCATGACCGTGGTCACCTACCAACTCGCCCCGAAATTTTCTATCGATGCCGGTGGTGGAGCGGGCTATGTGACCGATCAGGATTCTGCCAATTCCGAGGCCGTCGGCATCCGTCCCGTTTACAATCTTGGAATCAGCTATACTCCAACTGAGAAGACCTATTTAAAAACCACCTATAGTTTTCAAGGCACAGACATCCGGCCAAACTTCAGCCTTGTGGCTGGCTGGAACGCCCGCCAGAAGACACGCCTCTCCCTCTCTGTTTACCAAAACCAAGGGTTCTCCAGCCTCTCCCCGGATCAGTATAACGTCACCCGAGGGGCGCTGGCCACCGTCTCCCAAAGCCTCATCAAGGGCCTCAGCCTGTCCCTTTCCGCAGG
>ENA-UPTL01000195-UPTL01000195.1-marine-metagenome-genome-assembly--contig:-NODE-195-length-15397-cov-73.290705_pt1 | contig 15397 bp, 18 predicted proteins | sample MGYA00238170_ERZ767106 | MGnify/ENA primary metagenome ERZ767106 (study PRJEB28938, sample SAMN06267160) | marine metagenome | isolation source: Columbia River Estuary | place: USA:Columbia River...
TGATGAATCTCCTACACAGGTATCTCTTGCTCTGTCTGTAAATCTTCTTGGAGATTTAATAATTGAAAGCGAATCTAAAATGCAGCTTAATGCTTATTTGTTTAACATAGTAGATGCAAATGGTGAAGAGATATATGTTGGCGGGCAATGGAAGATATTCCAAACTGCACCTTTGCTTGGCCCAATGGGATTAAAAAACGGATATAAGTATCGTGCTACTATAATTGCTGGAAATATCTAAGCATGGCAAATGCTGGCAGCTTTAATATTACAAATAAAGTAATAGAATATGCTGCCAAAAATATTATTGATATGCCAGGAAACAATGGCCAACAAGTTCTTGTTGAGAAATTACTTAAACAAATGGAGAATGGCAGAGTTATTTTAAATGCAGTAATTGATGATGATGGTGATTTTACAGCTAATTCAGATATGGATTTAGATTTTTATAGTAATCATCCAGAAGCTATTCAAGAAATAATACGATCTGCTATTGAACATTCTGAGCTACTTGCTAAACAAGCAGAAATTCCAGGAAGTGGTTGGTCTTTTGAAGAAGCTAAACAGACTGGCAACTGGAAGATAGTAGGATACGATCAATGAGCGGAATAGAACTAGGCCTATCAATAATAGGCGGAATCATATTTGTCCAAATACAACTAGTAGCAATGGTTAGATGGTTAGTAAAGCATTATTTAAATGAACTTGTCCCAAATTCAGGCTCATCTCTCAAGGATCAAATCACCAGACTTGAAGCAAGACAGCATGAAATCCTTTTGCATCTCATAGAGAAGTAGGACTTGACATAAGGAATATAGCATTATATAATTAGGTTATCTCACCAGAAAGGAGATACCTATGAATCAGTTTGATTACCAAAGGGCTTTATTTGCCTCAGAACTAACAACTAATGCCAGAATTACTGGCTGCGTTATTGGCTCACACTTTAACTGGAAGACTTGGGATTATTCTTTCCCAAGCAACAAAACTATAGCAAAAGAAACTGGTCTGTCAATCAGGTCAGTTGTTCGTGCTAAGAATGAGCTAGTGTCTACAGGTCACCTAGTGTCAGTAAGACGCTACAATGATTCTAATACCTATACGCCACTGTGTCCACAACCATTAGACACACAGTCTACAACCCATGGTACTAGTGGCCAACTAATAGATACTTTAAAAGATACTTTAAAAGATACAAAAGAAGGTTCTAACGAACCTTTTAATTTTAAGATTATTAGTCAAGAAGATAAAGAAAGAATTATGTCATGGTAGAACAAGGAGATATATACTTTTGCAACAAATGTAATACCTACCTGCGCTTCCTTGATTACTGTAAAGAGTGTACCGCCCCCGCCGCCCGCCTAGGATTTTTGGTGTCTCATGACTCCACTATGTAAATGCGGCAGGAAAGCCAATTTAAAGGGCATAAGTAAGAAGGGCACTAAAGAGTATAGGTCCAGCTGTTTAACATGCCGTAGAGAGGCTAGGAAGGCTAAAAAAGGGCACTGTGAAAGATGCCTTACAGTTCCATTAGATAAGAAGCTATTAGATGTAGATCATATCGACGGGGACAGATCAAATAATCATATTAATAACCTACAGACCCTATGCAAATCTTGCCATAGGATTAAAACTAAAGAATACGGAGATTACAAGAATCGTGAAAACTTGCGCCAAATGTCTAATTCCTAAAGAGACAACAGAATACTTAAAATCAAAAATTAATACAGATGGGTTAGGAAGCTACTGTAAGCTTTGCGCTGCTGCCTATTACAAGGCCTACAATGCCTCTAGGAAGGCCGCACAGCCAGATTTGGTACCTCAGTCTAAGACATGCAGAGATTGTGGCTTAGATAAGCCTATAAGCCAATTTGGCAAAAGGTCAGTATCTTTAGATAAACATCAAACTTATTGCAAGCCCTGCTGGAGAATTAGAGTAAATATTGCTACCAGAAAGAGGAAGAATGTCCAGAAAACCCAGAAGTGATACAGGAACCAAAAGAAGTAAATATGCTGCAAATCTAGATACAAGCGGGAAGACGGGGAAAGAAAACATAGCCCTTAAATCCTTTTGGTGTAATCATAAGATGGAAGATGTAATCCAAATGTCGACAAAAGAACTAGATGAAGCTATAAATACTTGGATAGAGAAATATGAGGTCAAGCAGATTAAAAGAAATAGATCATGGTGGTATCCAACTTTAGGTGGTCTTACCTTGCATGAAGTTAGAAACAAAAGAACTGACATTGACAAAGGATGGCACTTATAATATACTATAAGGACTAGTTGCCAAACTACGTAAAACATATACTCCTGTATATAGAATCAAGCTCAACAGCCCGCCAGCTGTTGGGTTTTTTTCTTTTATAATGTATACTTAACATAGAATGCAAGGACGGAAGAACTAGTGGATCCAAGAGATTTTATCAGTACAGGCACAGGAGAATACAAACTGTATCCCTATGCCAAAGACTTATTCTATAGACCAGATGGAATATTAGTCATGACCATTGAGATGTTCAATGAAGAAGATACCCAAGAATTTAGCTTTAGCTTTAAAGCGAGTCCTCAAATGAGAAGATTCCTTGATAGAACTATAGGAGATGAGGCGGAATGACTCAAAAGACTAATAGTAGAGTAGTAATAGATACAAACAAACATGGCATAAGAAGAGAGACAGATCTTGCTAAATTAGCAGAGAAAGCTAAGAAAAGAAAAGCATGGGAATCAAAGCCAAGATACAAGAAGAAGTTATCCACAGAGTTATCCACAGATGAGTAAAGTTATCCACAGTATAATCAAAGTTATCCACAGATATTATAGTATTAGTATATTAAGATCCAGGAACGCCTCCGTAAATGGAGCAAATTATATAAAAATAGGAGTTTAACATGGGATATCCAGTATTCACAGATGAACAAATAAGCGAATTTATAGAAACGGCTAATGAAATGGGCATAGGTCCAGCTATGAGATATTTGGGCTATCCTAAGTCATATCATACAGCTAAGAAGTTCTATGTACAGAGAAATATAGATATGCCTACAGCCAACACCTTGGCTGTTATGGCCAAGCAATTGGACATATTCTATACAGATAAAGAGAAAGTATTGGCGGCACAGGCAGTAATAGATAGAACAGTAGAAGCACTATATGAAGATACCCTTGTATCAGATGATATATCTAAACTATCAAATGCTCTACATAAGGCTATACAAACGATTAATCTAATAGAAGGCAAATCTACCAATATTAATGAGAATCGTTCCAAAGATGGCACAGATCTAGCAATCGTAGATATGCTTAATGAGGCCAAGATAAGGAATGAATCTATTAAGAATACACTAAAGGTTATTAATTGATATATCTATATGTCGACAATTGCATGCATATAACGCAGACCACCCGAAATAAGATTGACATTTCATATTTAAAATGCGCTACTGTAAATAAATTTGGACAGTAAAAATGGATACTATGTTAAAATACGATAACATTAATCCTGAATTGATGAAATATGCGGAAGGTAGGCGAGAGCTTACTAAATATGATCCAATGTTATTCGCTTTGACTTATTTGCCACATCATTTGAAGAATATGGAAGATGAGCTCACACTTTCGGAATTTCACTGGGATCTTGCTGAATATGGAAAGACATGGATCAATAAGCCAACTGCTCCAAAACAGAATAGAGATGCATTTATTGCACCTAGAGAATGTGGCAAGTCTACATGGATCTTCTTAATCCTTCCTATGTGGGCCGCCGCTCACGGCCATATTAAATTTGTGGCTGCTTTTTCAGACGCTGCTTCTCAAGCTGAGACGCACTTACTCACTTTCAAGAATGAATTGGAAACTAATGAATATCTTAAAGAAGACTATCCAGAGCTATGCACTCCTAAAATTGTCGGTTCGACTGGGCGTTCCCTTGCGGCAAACGCTTGGCGTATTATTCAGTCAAATGATTTCATCTTTGATGCTAATGGTATTGATACTAACTCACTGGGTAAGAAGGTATTTGGCCAACGCCCTGACCTCATTATTCTTGATGATATCGAAAAAGGTGAAAAGAACTACTCCGAATACCAAGCAGGACAGCAGCGTAGAACAGTATTTGACGACATTGCACCAATGAACATTTACGCCCGCATGATTATTGTGGGCACCACCACTATGCCTAATTCTATGATGGATGAATTTAGAAAGCACTCTGAAGGCCAGCGTGAGAAGGCATTGGAGTGGATTTCAGACCAGAATGTAGCTGTCCACTACTATCCAGCCATAATGACGGCTGAAGATGGCTCAGAACGCTCCGTATGGCCTGAGAAGTGGCCTCTAGAGTGGCTAGAGTCCCAAAGACACCTAAGAGATTTTGCCAAGAACTACATGAATAAGCCAGTTAACCTTGATGGTAATTTCTGGACTTATGAGGATGTAATCATTGGTGAGAGCGAATACGGCAATACAATTATCTCAATTGACCCAGCGGTAACAAAGAATAAGGTTTCTGACTATACAGGAATAGCTGTATTGAGCAGAGGCGAAGATGGATATATCTATGTAAGAGATGCATTTCAATTAAAGGTATCTCCATCTGAGTTAGCAGAAAGAGTTTCTGCATTGGTTGATAATTATAATCCTGGTATTATATATGTAGAAACAAACCAAGGCGGAGATTTGTGGCAAGATGTATTTAAAGATATACCAGTACGCTACAAATCAATTAGACAATCAGTATCAAAGCAGGTTCGTGCAGGAAAAGCTTTAAACTTCTATCAGCAAGGAAAAGTTAGACACACTAATCATTTCCCAGTCCTAGAAGAACAAATGTGGTCTTTCCCAAAGGTTAGCCACGATGACGTACTGGACGCAGTAGTGTCAGGAATCCTATACTTTTTGGATAATAGTACTCCAAAAGTATTTGTAAAACAATTAAACTACTTAAGGAGATAAAATGTCAGACATTAAATTAGCTTTAGACCAGATAATCGACAAAAGAGATCGATATATGGTTGCAGAGGCATATTACGAAGGTGCAAACGATGAAGTATTTACTCATCAGCGTTGGTACAGACTATTTAGAAACGAACAATCAAGATTCTCAGGAGTTACACCATTTAGGTTTAACTTTAGCAAGACTGTAGTAGATGCAGTACACAATCGTCTAGAAATTGAGTATGTTGACACAACAAGCCCAGCAGGAGACGAATATATCAACAGAATCTGGGAACAGACAGATTTAAAGCTTGATATCAATGAAATTCATCGCAATGCACTTGTTTATGGTGATTGCTACGCAATTGTGTGGCCAGATATGGACGGGAATCTAGCAATAGATTACAACTCTCCTATGACTACTACTCTTGTATATGACCAAGAAAACCCACGCATTAAGTCATTTGCAACAAAGATGTGGCAGATTACAGATGCTGCTAACCGCAAAGTTATCAAGATTAACATGTATTACAAGGATAGAATTGAGAAGTATGAAGGTCTAGGTGAGATTGATTCTCTAAATGGACTTCCAAATCTTACTTTGGTTGAAACTGTGGTCAATCCTTGGAATGAAATTCCAGTTTTCCACTTCAGAACAAATAAACCATACGGAAGACCAGAGCATGCAGATGCATTTGGTCCTCAAGATGCCATAAACAAGCTGATATCAACTCACATGATGACTGTTGACTACCAAGGTGCTCCACAGCGTTATGCATTGTCAAATGGTGGCTCATCTAATGAAATAGATGATTTCTCAGAGGATGACACAGCCAGAGAGAACATTGGAGCACTTCAAAATGGTCCAGGACAACTTTGGTACTTGCAAGGCGTTCAATCTGTTGGGCAGTTCCCAGCAGCAGACCCATCAACATTTACAAATCCTGTAAATGAATTTGTTTCTGACATGGCTGCAATTACTTCAACACCAGTTCATTACTTCTCATCAACACAATACCTTCCATCAGGACAGGCTTTGCGTGTAGCAGAAGCACCATTATTCAAGAAGGTTCTTAACCGCCAGCTTGCATTAGGTTCAACATGGAGAGACCTATTTAAGTTCATGCTTAAGGTCGAAGGCATCATTGCTGATGTTGATATTGACTGGAAGTCACCTGAGTCAATCGATTCATTAGATCAATGGGATATTGCAGTTCGCAAGAAGTCTGTCGGAGTTCCTCTGCAGCAAATTCTTCTTGAACTTGGATATGATCCAGAGATTGCAAAAATTATTGCTGATGAAGCAATGGCAAATAGACCAGACATGGCAGCAACACAAGTTGCTCTTGGTGGAACTGGATTAAATACGAACAACCTAGCTCTGGAGCAAGCCGCTGCTGAGCAAAACAATCAAGGAGAATAAAAATGGAAGAACAGAATATCGTAGAAGGTACATCTGACGAAATTCGTGATCCTAAAGCCGTCTTAGAAGCTTTAGATAAAGCGAAGGCGGAAGCTAAGAAGTTTAGATTGGAAAAGGAAGCCTTGGAGGCACAAGTAAATGAATCAGTCTCCAAGATTTCCCAATTCCAGTCAAAGTTAATGATGGAACATGTAAATAAACATCTTGCATCATTAGGTATTGCCCATGGAGATAGACTAAATAAGTATATTAAGATGGATGCATTATCTTTAACTGAAGATTTTGAGATTGCTGGACTTGATGAGCAAATTGCCATATTAAAGACAGATTTCCCAGAATTGTTTGATCCAAAATTCATTGTAGCTGGAAAAGCTGACTCAGGAGTAACTGCTTCATTAGAAGTACCTAAATCTGCATCAGATTTACAAGCTTTAATGGTATTAAAGAAATAATAAGTACGGTATAATTGTCTTATGCAGCTCCGAATGGACATTTGGGTTGCGATTAATATATTCGGACGATTATATACTCAAAAACCTAAATTAACTAACTAAAAGGAGAAATACTATGGCCGCAGGTCGCACAGATCTCACCGAAGGTAATGGTTATATTCCAGAGGAAGTTGGTTCAGTTGCTATTCAAGCAACAACAGCTAACTCTGTAGTAGAAGCATTTGCTCGTCGTGAGAATATGTCATCTCGTACAAAAGGCGTTCCACGCTTTGTATCAGATGCACCATCAATCGTAGCAGAAGGCGTAGACATTCCTAATTCAGATACAACTCTGGATGAGATTGTTCTAACAGCTCGCAAGTACGCACAGATTTTCAACATTTCAGAGGAAGATGTTAACGATTCACTCGTTGACACACTCAACACATACAAGAGAGAATGGGCTTCACAGTGGGCTCGTAAGTATGACAATGCATGCCTTGGCGTAACAGCTGTAGGCGATGGAGATGACGGACAGCCGTTCAACTCTGTTTACTACGCAGTGTCACAGTACGATTCAGGAAACAACATTATCTCAACAGCAGGAGATCTAGAGTTTGCAGATATTTCTAATGCTCTAGGTAAGGCAGAGCAGTCAAAGTATTTCGATGCAGCTAACACAGTTGTTATCGTTCACCCAAAGATGCTTAACCTAATCCGTCAGATGGAAACAACAGGTGGAAACCTTGTTCTTCCAGATCCACTAGGTGCTCGTCCAGGATCATTATTCGGATACCCACTAGTAATTTCATACGGTGCAGCAACTTCAGCTGCAGCTACATCTGCTCCAACTGGAGATCCATTGCTTATCGTTGGTAACCGCCAAATGATGATCAACGGTGTTCGTAGCACAGTAGAATCTGCAATCTCTCGTGATGCAGACTTTTCAAAGGATGGCGTCTTGCTAAAGACTCGTGTTCGTCGTGGTTTCGCTGTTGCAGCGGCTGAGGCATTCGCAATCGTTCGCAAGACTGCATCATAAGGGGGAATGACTAATGGCTTCTAAACTATACGGTAACTTCCTACTTAAGGCACTTAACAAGGAAGTAGATTTCGACACTGATACAATCAAGGTTGCTCTACTTACTTCAGCCTACACACCTAACCAAGATACACATGACTACTTCAACGATGTTTCAGCGAATGAAGTCACAGGTACAGGTTACACACAGGGTGGAATCACTCTAGCATCTAAGACAGCAACATACGATTCAGGCACAAACGTAATCGTTCTTGACGCTGCAGATGTTACATGGTCTTCATCAACAATCACAGCTCGTTATGCAGTTGTATATGATTCAACAGGCACAGCAAGCACATCAGCTCTCATTGGATACGTAGACTTTGGTTCAGACCAGTCTTCAACCAATGGTAACTTCACAATCACATGGGATTCGACTGGTATTGTTCGAATCACTGTAGCGTAAGGTAATTACGCATGGATGCAAAGGTAGAGGTTGGCGCACTTCAAGCAAATGCTTGTCTAGTCGTAGTCCAAACTACTGTAGAGTCTCTTTCTGGTGATGTATTCACTCCAGTAGTCTCCAACCTCACCTTTGCTCCAATCATTTCTATAGGCGGACACAGCATTTCAGCAATCAACCCAGAATCATTCAGAATTGGAGTATGGGCTGCGGCATAACGCCAGCAGCCTATTTTTATGTCATTATATTCAGAGAGAGTTGCACAAGACAGTCCATTATTTTATTTTGAGAATAACTCAAGTGGCGTAAACAATACTGGATCCATCACACCATCAATAGTAACTGGTTCATTAACAACATTTCAATCAACAGGCGGAGTTCAAAATAGCCCACACATGGTTAATGCTGATTTTACTGGTGAATATGGATTTGAGTATTCAGACTCAACAACAATATTTAATGACAGAGTATTTTCTATAGCAGGATGGGCATATTTAACTTCTGGTGATTTAAGTGGTGGAGGAATTAGTGGAAATAGATATATATTCCACACTGGAACTTCAGCTAACGGAATAGTTACTAGTAGCAATGGTATTTATGCAACTTTTAACAGTGGAACAACAACTGTTTCAGGCACAATCACATTAGATAAATGGGTACACTATGCAGTCACAGTAGATACAACTAACACAAAACTTTATATTGATGGATCTTTAGTTTCTACAGCAGCAACACCAACAACAATTTCAATGGATTCAGAAGTTAAATACTGGATGAGAGAAACAACAGCTGGAACACGAAGAAGAGGTCATTCAGGTAAGTTTGATGAATGGGCAGTATTTAACACAGCTTTATCAGCTACCACAATTCAAGAACATGTTGATGCTGGCTTTGGAGTAAAAATTAATGAAACTCCAGCTACAGCGACAGCCCTTGCTGTAGATCCAATTGTAAGCGCAATAGCTAATGTATCTATTGCTGAGACACCTGCAACAGCATCTGCGGAATCTGGAGACCATTACAATAGCACCAGAGACAACTTTACTCTTCTAGATGGCTACATGTCTACCTTGACTCTAGAACAATGGTATAAATTTGATGCCAAAAAGAGTATTACAAACTATGGAACTGGTGGTAATGTTGCATATCTTTACCCTGGAGCTTCTAGAAATGATATTACAGATGGAATTCAAGGAAGTGGTGCTTTAAGAATTACTGGTGCGGCTGAAAGTGTTTATGCATTTAGTTCAGCAGCAGCAACAACAGAATTTACAGATGATGATTTTTCATTAGGTTTTTGGACAAAGAAAACAACCAATGAATACGCAAATATATTTCTTGCTGCTAATGTAGATGTTACAAAGTATCTAGTTGTAGAATGGATAGACACTGGATGTATTAGAGTCAATGCTCGTTTCAATGGAGCAAATAATATGATTACAAGCTCAACAGATTATACTGATGGCAATTGGCATTATGTAGCAGTTCGCAAATCTGGAAATACCATGCAACTATGGGTAGATAATGCATCTATTGGTACTGTATCTGTTACACAATCAATGTCAGATTTTGTTATAACTCAATTTGGTGGTGGAGGAGCTGGTCCTACAGAACTAATGTATGTTTCACAATTCTACATTGGAACATCAGCAAATATTACCTCTACTCAAATTGCTAATATCTATTCATACGGAACACCAATTTTGCAGGCTTCAGCTGGAATGCCAGATCCTGCATTCTCAAGAAATGACTCATTTAATAATTATGTAGAAGCTAAAACGCCTAAATTCTACTTTAAGATGGATGAAGGAACAGGAGCTCCTGTAAATACTGGATCATCTACTTTGGCTTTAACTACACAAGGAACTAACTTTACTCAAAATATTTCAAGTCCAGTTTATAAATCTTATAATCTTACAAATAGAGATACACAATTTGTTGGAAGCTGGAGCGAAACAGCTGGAACATTTAGTACAGATAATAAGCAAACATTAGTTGTATACGCTAAGTTTGCATCTGCTGGAATTAATGGAGTAGCTGGAACTGCAGCATTTGGTTCTACATCAGGCACTGGTATGTTTTTGCAACAGCAAGCAAATGGAACAATGCGTTTAAGATCTTCAAATGGCACTACAACTGAAGATGCAACATCAACTGTAAATTATGCAGATAATGCTTATCACATGTTCGTTGGTGTTAAAGATGGATCAAACTTAATACTTTATGTAGATGGTGTACAAGCAGCAATTAATACATCTGCCACACATACATTTAGCGATTCTGGACAATTTACAATTGGTGGAGTTCCAAATACTGCTCCAGCTGCTGCAACTAGAAACTTAACTGTTGATGAAGTGGCTGTATTTAATACAGCATTTACTGCACAGGAAGCACTTGAAATATTCCAAGCAGTAGATTGGGAAATGGACTGGACAGCATCAAGCTTGTTTGTAGATCCAACATATTCAGCTGGCTTTGGTCCTACAATTGTAGAAACACCAATGACTGCAACTGCTGAATTGCCTAATGTTTTCCCATTTGTGCCTCCAATGATTGTAGATGCAATGTTCTTAGATCCTAACTTTGAGGCTATAGATAATACAATTAATCTGGCTGAGCCTATGGAAGCATCTGCACAAGGCGAAAATCCAGGATGGGATATTGGAGAAAACAATCAAGTTCTTCATATGGATGCATCAGCATCATTCCCAGATGCAAGAGTATTGATTCCAGGTAAATGGAATGCTAGCCCAGCAATTGCTATCCCAGCAGAAATAATTGATCCAGCAATAGTAACTACTTTGGGTGCATTAATTAAAGCAGATTCCTTGCGAGCAAGCTCATTCTTCCAATTGCCACCAGCTTACTACTTAGTAACAGATGATTTGTGGTATCAAAGACTTCTTGAAATAGATTATCAGACAGAAACTGATAATGGAATAATAACATTCTTTAATACTTCAAGCGATATCTATCTTGCTGGAGGATATGGCGGATGGAATGCTCATAGCAATAGAAGTCCATTACAACCTAATTATGGCTACAATTTGTATGATGTTCCTCTACCTGTTGCAAGTGCTGGATATTTTGATACAGTAAACAGAAAAGCTTTAAATCTAAGAAACATCGCTTTAGAAAATGGCGATAGAGAATATCAAACTGGAACTACATGGTCAATGGAAATGATGATTCAAACAACAAAGAAGAATCAATTTATTACAGCCGCATTTAATCCTGGAAATCCAGCAAGTGGTCTTTCTAGAAAAAATCGTACAGGAATTAGACTTAAGGACGGTAAAGTTACATTTACTGGCGTAGTAGATTCTACTCTTGGAATGCTAGATAGTAATTCACCAATTGCATTTAGTGGATTTAAAGACATTGCAGATGGCGAATGGCACCATGTTATTATTCAATATAGAAGTGATGGTCCTGATCAAAATGCTCCTCGTACCCAAGTTTGGGTTGATGGAAAACTTGATATCCAGCGTTTTGGAGCATTTGCTTATGCTCCAGGACAAATTGGGTATAACTCAAATGACATAGATTCTTACTCAGACTTTAATATCTCAGCAATATCTATCAACAGAGGCTCATATGTTCTTGAAAGAGAAATCATTCTTAACTACCTTGCCTCATTTAACATTGTTCCAGTCAAAGCACCAGTTGCTACTGCTACTGCAGAAATTGGACAGGAATCAAAGGCTGAAGGAAACAGACCAAGAGCTTTGATGCTTTACTTCTGGCCTACAGCAAGTGAACAATTAAGTGGACAATTTGGATTTACAGGATTTACAAGCGAGGGTCCAAATGAACTTACAACTCTTGATTACTATACATCCCCTCCACAAGATTACGAAGGCTGGGATGTTTTCCCAGTAGACATTACTGGACGATATGTTTCTGAACTTGTTAAGCCAGAAGCCTATGGAGTTGAAAATATTTATTTAACTACATTTAGTAGAACAGTTAATGTTTGGGATAGACCAGATACAAAAACTGTATTAGTTAATAGAAGTTTAACATTTACAGATCCAGTAACAAATGCAGCAAGATATATTGATTTAATTAATGATATTGATTTGTCTAAATTTGATATGATTTTCTTTAAAAACTATCCAAATGATTCTCAAGAAAAAGATGCATTTACTGGAGAAGAAGTTGTTGATGCATACTTTAATTTAAGAGAATCAAAGTTGTTTGAAGATTTCTTAAAAAGCCTTCGTGCAGCAGTAGATACTGGATTATCTTTGTTTGTTAATAATGCTCAGCTTGCCCTTGATCTTAAGATTGTAGATAGAGTTGAGAGCGTTCCAGATATAGATGAAGGACAGAGCGATCTATATGCAGCAACACAAGTTCCTCAAGGATCTGGTCTTCCTACAGATCAAGATACCTATCCTGGAATTGGTTGGTTTGACACATATAAAAATAATAGAGGAAGAATTGTTAATACTCTAAATGGACTTACAGATAATGGTGGCTTAGTAAGAACTCAAGTTGCTTTCTGGAGAAATGTCGATGAGTTCCGTTTTGGTGGAACAGATAGACCATTTACAAGATATGAACATAAAAATGCGTTTGCTGTTGGAGACGAATTTGTTCTAGCAAGCTACGGATTTTATCGCAGACATTTCTCTGATTATCTTGCCACACCTATTGCAAATGTAAAGGCTGGTAAAGTAATTACAGCATTTGCCAATACAATTCGTAGAGGATTAGATGAAGTTGAAAATCCTTACAGAAATCACGCCATATCAATTGCAATTAGTCCAGGAGATGTTTTAGATGGAAGACAAGTTGGCGGAAACATTTATGTTAACTTTACAGAAGAATTAAATAAGCTAGAAGAAGAAGGATCTGTAGATTTAATTAGCGATTTCTGGGTAAACTATGCTTATGATAATGGAGCAATTAGCTTAGAAGAAAAAAATGCATTACTTGCAGCTCAATATAATCAAGACCAGACTCAATATTGGTCATCAGATGGTATGTTTATTTTAACTCAAACACAAGAAATTCAAGATGAAAACTTTAATCGTCCTGGAATTCAAAGAAGTGCTGCTAAGATTAGAAAAGTTAATAAGAACGGTGGAATATCATTCCAATCAGTTGCCTCTGGCTCTGTTTGGTTTAAGACATCATTTTCTTATCAATATCCAAGAGCGATATTTGAAGTTCCGTCATCTATTACAAACGGATTCCGCTGGTTATCAAATAGAGAAGTTCTTGAAGGAACTGTATTAAGGCCAGAAGCATTTGAAGCAACAGCACAAATGCCAAATGCAGCAGCTATTCCAGATAGAATTACAGACTTTAAAGCACAAGCTATGGTTGCAACAGCGACAATAGAAGAAACACAATTTAGCAGTGGTGAAAGACAAATACTTGCTTTACCTATGACAGCAACAGCTGATATTGTAAAGCCAGGATCAACCATTGGAGTAGAACCTATGATTGCAAACGCTATTCTTAGAGTTAACTCAAGAGCTATAGTTGCTTCAGAAGACCAAGTTGTTCTACAAATACTACATGTAGACCCAATACTATATATAAGAGAGGACGTAATCAAATGATTAGTCAATACTGGATAGACCAAATTCCTGCAAGACCTCTTTCGATTCAAGTAAAGGACCAAGATGGAAATGATTTTAACCTCTCTGCCTATACTACAATTGAAGCAATCTTGCTAGGAACAAGAAATGAAGAAATAAGCCTTACAGGTGCAACATTAAATACATCTGCAAAGGATCTTGGAATAATTATATTTGAATGGCCAACCACCCGTAGTCTTTTTGATTACGCTGGAGACTATGTATTCCAGCTTAAATTAAGCGGGACAGGAAAATTAGATTTTACAACTTCACATACTATTAGAGTCCGTGAACTAGGAAGGAAGTATAGATAATGTTTAGCACAGTTAACAGCGTAAAAGAATATACAGATGCAGATGTAACAATTGCTTTAATTAAAAGAGCACAGGCTGTAATTGAAATATTTATAGGCAAGGATGAGATTGATGTTGAAAATCCATCTGACTTGTTGCTTCTAGATAAAATGACTGCTTACCAATCAGCATATATGCTTGATAATGAAGATACTGTTTATACACAAATAGCATCTAACTCAGTTGGAGCAGGAGATTCAGTACAGAATTTTAATACAGCTATGTCAGCTCCATTCATTGCTCCACTTGCAGTAATGGCTGCTAGAGGACTTTCTTTCAAGAAACCACGCAGCATTAAGACTGGAAAAATATTCCAGTGGCCAACATATATTGACTGGAGACGCATTTAATGAGACCCAATACAACTAAACAGTATCTATATATTGGTGATTTGTACGGATATAGAGTAGTTACATCTGCAGACGGCACCGTAACTGAAAGAGTTTATGATGAATCTCCTACACAGGTATCTCTTGCTCTGTCTGTAAATCTTCTTGGAGAATTAGTTATTGAATCTGAAAGCAAAATGCAGCTTAATGCTTATTTGTTTAACATAGTAGATGCAAATGGTGAAGAAATTTATGTAGACGGGCAGTGGAAAATACTTCAAACAGCACCTTTACTTGGTCCAATGGGATTAAAGGCAGGATACAAATATCGTGCTATGTTAATTGCTGGAAATGTTTAATGCCATCATTTAGTTTTGATATAAGTGAATTTGCTGTAGATTGGGTTAGGCAGTCTATTAAAGATATGCCAGGAAATCCAGGACAGGAAACTTTGGTTAAAGATTTAGATATTGATTGTAGTTGTTTTATTACTGTTGATATAGCTGGAAGATCGGCAACTGCAGAAGCTGATGGAGTTATTCGTTTAAACTCTAATCATCCAGAAGCAATAGAGCAAATTATAGATCACGGTGAAGAATCATTTGAAGAATTTATTTATTATATTAATAATTTAAATGAAGCTCCAAATTATTTAGCACAACTAAAATTTAATTACATATCAGAAGGATTTGATTCATTATGAACGCATTTAACATGGCCTTATCAATTGTGGGCGGGATCATATTAATCCAAATACAACTAATAGGAATGGTTAGATGGTTAGTAAAACACTATTTAAATGAACTTGTCCCAAATTCAGGCTCATCTCTCAAGGATCAAATCACCA
>ENA-UPTL01000198-UPTL01000198.1-marine-metagenome-genome-assembly--contig:-NODE-198-length-15186-cov-4.169189_pt1 | contig 15186 bp, 14 predicted proteins | sample MGYA00238170_ERZ767106 | MGnify/ENA primary metagenome ERZ767106 (study PRJEB28938, sample SAMN06267160) | marine metagenome | isolation source: Columbia River Estuary | place: USA:Columbia River Estuary...
CCTCGGCGAAGGGAATGAGGATGATGGTGTCGCCGACTTTCACCTGCACCCGGGTTTCGCCCTCTTTCACGCCTTCCCGGCGAAAAACCACTTTGTAGTCCGCAGGCTTCAGGGCGATGCCTCCGGTGACGTTGCCAAGCTGATAGCCCGCGGGCCGCACCGCCTCCCCGTCGAGCGTGAACTCGAGTTTTCCCGTCCCGGCCGAGACCGCGTCGAGCATGCGGACGAACCCGACCGGCCCGCCTTTGGATTCCTGGCCTTGTAACAATGAAGCCAGGCACATGAACAAGACCATGACAAAACGACTGCTAGAATTCATTGGAGGAGTTGATGGGGGTTTTGAATTTACCGGGATTGATGGAGCCGTCAGCCGCACGCTCGCCGGGATCCGCGAACACCGTGTGGACGGTCCGGACCTCGGCGAGCACCTCCGCCGTTGCACCGGGGGCGAGCGCCTGCGCCACGATCCACACCCGGAAATTCCGCGACCGCACCGCGCTCCCCTCATACACGCGGGCGAAGATCTCCTCCGCGGCCGCGTCGCTCCATTCGATGTTAGCGTTATCCGGATACATGGCGCGGTTCCCGAAAACCGCCACGCCATCGGAACCTTTCGCACGCGCAAGATCCGCGGTGCTGTGGTAGGGGCGGCTGTGAAGAATCGCGTCGGCGATGCGGTCTGCCTCGTTGGCCGAGGTGGGAGCGGAAAGGGAAAGCGGAGACACCGGCGGTGCCATGCTTGGCGCGCCGAGATGGTCGCCACCCGTGCGCCTGGCTAACAGCGGATCCATGGCAAGCGCGCCGGCCGCCATCGCACGCAGCGCGTCACGGGAAGCCGTGTTGAGATTCACATGGCCCGCGATGCGCGTCACCGGTCCCGCGCGTTCCGCCGGATCTTCAGAACGGGAGCGCCCGACATGAAAAAGGTCCAACAGCCGCGCCGCATGAAGTCCTGGCATGGCGCTCAAATCAAAGTCCGGATGCTCCGGACGGCCGATCCGCAAGCTGTTACCGCCGCCGTAGAACGGGCTGGATTGGCTGCCGCGGACATCCGGCCACGACGAGGACGGAGGCATTTTCCCTTTGCCGCGAAGCTCATTGGTTTCCTTACTGCTAGAAAACACCGGCGCATGCATGACGGGATCAAACAGGCGCCCGAGCTCCGTGGCGCTGTAAAAACGACCGCGATTGGAAACAGGCTGCTGCGCGGCCAGAGCCATTTGCGGATCATACGGAAAATCGAACTTCGAGTCGGTCATCTCCGTCTTGTCGCTTCCCCCCGGCGACCACGAGCCGACGGCCGCGTTGTGCCCGCCATCCGGCCACTCTGAGGGAAGCACGCGCGCGTAAACCTTGGGTTTGGACGCCACGTCATCCTCGTAAATCTCAAGACGGATATTCCGGCGGTTCGGGCTGATATTTTCCGGATAGGCGTTCTCGTCGAGCGGCGCGGCCCGCAAATAATGCGTCATCCGCGGATCGCCCATGTTGTAATACATCGTCGGATAGTCGTCGTAAACATGGCCTGGCAGAGCGGCCTTGGTGAGGGTTTTCGGGGTTCCCGTTTTAAAACCGCCCGTGATGACGCCGTTCTTCTTCGAATAGATCAAGCCTGCCTGGCGCAGGATGCCATCCGCCCGCTCCAACACTTTTCCGTTCCACATCAGTGACAAGCCGGACTCGGCCCGGGCTTCGTTCAGACTGAAAGGAGTGTCCTTCGGGATCAAATCCGACGCCCCGCCCACATCCATCCGATAGGTCACATCGGCGAAAAGATAACAGCGGTATTGATTTGGCTCCAGCTCCACACGGACCTGCCGCGTCCAGTAGCACCCGTCGATGAGCGCGAGGTCATGGGTCGCGATTGCCGGATCGGAGAGCAACTCCGGCGAATCAAACGGCTCGCCGCCGACCCCGGCCCCGATGCCATCCATCGAAAGCGCGACCTCGTAACTGAGCCTCGCATCGCCCGAAACCCGCTGGCCCGTCAGATTGCATAGCTCGGCGAACAGCTTGAAACTGAAGGTCATGATTTTCCGATCCTGCTGAGCGGAAATTCCCACATAGTTCACCTGCAGGGCGATCTCGCTCATCAACGGACACGCATCCAGCCCGCGGTATTCGCCGGATTTCAGAGTCGGGTTGGAATCCTCGTCCGCGTAGTCAATCGCATTGGCCGCCAGGGTTTTCAGATAGTCCTCGGGAAAGCCGCCCTTGCGCTTGTCGAACTCCGGCAGCGCGGCGCGGACGAACGCGGCCATTTCATCAACGGCGGCGGCGGGATTCATCGCTAACAAGCCATTCAGGTTCTTGCGGGGCCGCCCCGCGACCGCGGGATCAATCCCGGGCACGAAGGGAATCAGCGGGCGCTCGAAATAAGGCTGGAGATTGGCTGCCAGACTTTCCTCGACGGCCCGCGCTTTCGGATCGGCGAGGCGGCCGGTTTCATCACGAAGCAGCGGCGGAGTGATTCCGGCGGCGGCGAGCGTGGATTCGGGCGACACCAGCAGCCGGCGGTTTTCCACCAGCGTCTTGCCGAGTGTTCCCTGGCTAGCAGAATTAGTGGCGGGCTCGATGGCGAAGAGAGCTATCTGATTGAGAGGAGCGGCGGCAGCTGACTCGGGTTCCGGATTGAGGCCGGGCGCGGGGAACGGGTGGGCGGCGCGCGCGTGGGTTAGATCCGGTCCGCCGAGATTGCCGGCAAACGCGGGGTCGAGCTTGCCCTGCAAATCCTCGAACCAGTAGGCGTAACGGGCGACGGTCCGGTCCTTCTCGTCCTTGATCGGCAGCCACGCGGCCCGCACTTTATCCGTGTAAGGCAGCGTGGTGAAATCAATCCATTCGTTCGCATCCGTTCCGAACAGCGGCTCCAGCACCGGTGCCGCGAGTTGCGCCTGATCTTCCGGCATGCGGCGCGTGCTGAACAGCGGGACATAGCGGAAGGAATAGCTGCTATCCACGACCTTTCCGCGGACGATGAAATGTTGCGGGGCGGATTGGCGGCCGGCAGTGATCGAAGTTGCTAGGGTTGATTGAATCACCAGGAAATCGTCGTTCGCCGCCTCATTCGCCAGAATCCCGCGGATCTCTTCCAACCCTGCGCGGGCGGCGAGTTCCGCGCGCTGGCGGTCGGCGAAGGAACGGGCGGTGCCGCGCTCGATGCCGGCGACTAGCAGAATCCCGACCGAGAGGATCAGCAACGCGCCCACAACCACAAGAATGGCCGGCAGGGTGAACCCGCCAATGGCCGCGCGCTGGCTCGCTGACGGATCAGTCCGCATGATTTCCAAAGCGGAGGGTTGCGGCGTAAATCTCGAGGTCTTTGTGGCGAGCCGACGACATTCCAGCCAGGTCCCAGTCGCCTGGCAACTTGAGCTTTCCCGCGAGTTCGCGGCGCGCGAGAACCAGTTTCACCTCGAATGACTCCGGGCCGGTTATATTGTTAGACATCCAGTCGCCCCGTTTGCCGCCGGCATCCCGCGACTTGGGCCGGGCCTCGAAGGAGACCACGCCGAACGCCACCGGCTCGTCCAGATCGACATTTTCCGCGAACAGCGGCGCGATCGATTCGCCGCGCAACGCATTGAAGGTGACCCCGCTCTCGCGAAATCCGCGCATCAGGCAGCGGACGGTTGTCCCGCCGATCTGGAGATCCTTGACGTAATAATTCACCGCACAAAGATCACCGATGCGCCCGGCTTCAGTCTGCGCCGCGGCGGGCTGGAGACTGAGAAATCCGAGACGGTCCACCGGCCAGGCGGCGGATGATTTCACTATCACGCCGTCCTTGTGATACCTGCCACTTGATAGATCGGAGGCCAGCCGCGTGATCAGCGCCCGCGCCTCACGCTCGCTGGCGACGCTGCCACCGACGCGCTCGTAGCCGTCACCGGAACTGCCGAGCACGGTCGCTGCCAGAATCAGGACCATCGAGCCGATGGCCATCGAGAACATGAGTTCAACGAGCGTGAATCCACGGGTTTTCGGGCGGATGGAACTCATGGAATCCGGGTGTGGAAGTCGATTTTCCGCCGCTTTTCCGCCGGAGACGCGGACGGGTATTCGAGGGAAATCCGGGCGCGCAGCATCGGCACCCCCTTGATTTCCGCTAGATCCGCCACCGCGCTGAGCGACGCGATGTAACCCACCGCCTGACCGTCGAGTTCCTTGGTTCCCTTGTCATAAGCCGCCTTGCTGATCTTGCCTACCGGCTTGCCATCGTCGGAAAACGCCAGCGCCCAGACATCGCCGTTAGTTGGAAACGCCTCGGCGGCCACGGTCGGCGTGAAATACCGCGGGCGGCCTTCGCGAGACGCGCGGATCTCTTCCATGCAGACGGGAACCATCCAGGTGCTGCGGGTTTCGGCCGCGGAAGACATCCCGCTTCTCCCGGATTCCGCCAAGGTGCCGAAGACCAGTGGAATCGCCACCGCCAGCACGCCCATGGCGATCACCGTTTCTATCAGCGAAGAGCCTCGTGGAGTCGCCGTCATCCGTCGTTGCGGTAAGGACGCGCCGTGACGCGACCGATTTTCAACCGGCATTCTGAGCCACGCGGGTTCGAAACCGCTTTGCCGTCGCGATAGCGACCTTCCGCGATCCGGATGGCGACGGGCGTGGAGCCAGGGGGATAGTGAAGCCCGCCGCGGGGATTGAACGCGATGATATGGACCTTCACGTCCGGATTTCCGGTCCCACCGTAACGGATAATGACTTGCTCGCCATCCAGCGGATTGGCCACACCCTCGACATCGCCACCGGTCAGCACAATGCCTGTTTCCAAAGTCTGCCAACGCTTCATGAGCACTCCGGTTAGGACAGGCGGCGAGCTCGGCGAATCCGGCCATCCCCCGATTTTGAAAAGCCCGATCCGGCAACGTCCGTCGTCCGCTGGTAAATCCCCCGGCTCGGCGATCGCCAGCAGCACGTGGGATCGCGAGATGATCGCCGAGGTCCGCGCCTGCTCGATCAAGCCCGTCAGCACCTCAGTTCCCGCCTTGCAAGACTGCGCGCCCGTGTCCCTCAACAGACTCACGCCCGCGGTCATCAAGGTGCCGAGGATGGCGATCACCGCGGCCATTTCGATGAGCGAAAAGGCCGGTGCGCGACAAACGACGCTGGATTGCGGGGGGGATCTCACAGGCTTCTGGTTTTAGCAATAAAGTGGATAATCGCTTATCCACTTCTCGCAGCTAACGAAAAACCTCCGCACCAGCGCAACCCAAAAATGGCCGGAAATCAAATTGAACGACCCAAGCCGGCTGCGTTCGCGTGGAGCAACCCATACTTTCCCTCGACAAATCCCGATCCGGGTGTCGATTTAGCGACCATGCACGCACGAATTCTTGGTCTCTGGCTCACCTCGCTCGCCATCGCGCCCGCCCAGGAATCCGTCACGGCGGATGATCTCCGCGCGCTTCTCAACGACCCCAACAGCGATCTCGCGAAGCTCGCCGAAGGCATGGCAGGCAAAAAAGGCGGCAACCAGCTCTTCTATTTCCCCACCCGCGACGAGCCCGCCACTCCGGCCGCGTGGGGGCTGAAATTCGAATCCATCCATTTCAAATCCGCCGACAACACCGCCCTGCACGGCTGGTTCATCCCCGCGAAGGGCAAGGCCGCCAAGTCCGCCAAAGGCACCGTCGTCTTCTCCCATGGCAATGCCGGCTCCATCGGCCACCACCTCGGCTTCTGCGCCTGGCTTGCCGACGCTGGCTACAACATCGTCATCTACGACTACCGCGGCTTCGGGAAATCCGGCGGCACGCCCGACCGTCGCGGGATGATCGACGATGTCAAAGCCGCCTTTGCCTACGCCCGCAAGCGCCCCGACATCGACACCAGCCGCCTCGTTTCCTACGGCCACAGCCTCGGCGGCGCGAAATCCGTCACCGCCCTCGGCGAATCTCCAGTCAGAGGTCTGCGCGCCATCGTCATCGACGGAGCCTTCGCTTCTTATCTCGCGATGGCCCGCATCGTCGGCGGCCAGCTCGGAGCCAGCCTCGTCACCGACGAACTCGCGCCCAAGGACTTCGTGGAGAAGCTCTCGCCCGTCCCGCTGCTCGTCGTCCACGGCAGCAATGACGAGGTCGTGCCAGTCTCTCAAGGCCGCCAGCTGTTCGAAGCCGCCGGCCAGCCGAAAACCTTGTTCGAGGTGAAGTCCGGCCGCCACGGCACCGCGCTTTCTAACGATGATGGAGCCTACCGCCGGAAGATGATCGCCTGGCTCGACGCCGTGATGAAGGGTTAGGGGGCATGAACGTCTCGTTCATGCGTTGGTAGGGACGATACGTCCCTACCCCTTAGGAAGACTCCTCCGCCGACAACTGTTGCAGCTTGTCGAGATAGGCGTTTTTCGGCCTCGGTTTCACCGGTCGCAATTCCTCCGCGAGCATGCGGGTCACGCGGTGTTTGCTCTCGCCGATGAGCTCCTCGATGAGGTCGGCTTCTGGCAGGTTTTTCCAATAGCGCTTGGGCATTTCGGTTTGCATCATCTTCACCTTGAGCCGCGCAGGATTGAAAATGCTGCGGTAGTAAACCCGCCACGCGGCTTCGAGCGCGTCGGGATCTTCCACCGGATTTTCAGGGATTCCTCGGGTGAAGGTGAGCAGTTTGCCGTTCCAGTGGACGCAGCCTTTCGGCGTGAAAATGCTCCAGTCCATGTTGGCGAAGCGCTTCTTGAAAAACGGCGCGCCGGCCTCGACGATGAAGTGCTCCGGCTCGAACCAAGCGGCGTAGCGCTCCCGGCCGCTGACCTCGTCGGTGTCAATCAGCTTGAAGCGGACAAACGCGTGCATCTTGTGGATTTCGCGATGGACGTTTTCCTCCAAGGCGCGAGCCTTCGCCATGTCCGGATCGCTGGCGATGGAGAGAAGATGCCGCTCGCCGCCGCGGACAACGCGCCACAGGATTTGATAGAGGAGGGCCCAGCGCGACGGGTCGCGGTGACAGGCGGCCGACTCCGCCAGCCCGACGAACGCGGCGGGAACTTTCAAGCGCGGGGACGCCGGCGGCTCCACCCGGGCGGCAGGAAAAAGCCCGCCCGCCTTTTCCCACAGGACTTCGTGCGGCGGGACGTTTTCATCGAGCAAACTCCGCGCGGCGGCGCGCCAGGAGGCGAAATTTTCTCCCGGATCAACGCATTTCATCGGCGGAGAAGAGTTCGAGCTGCTGCGGTTTCGGCACGAATCGGGCGCGCAGGGCGTCGGAATCGAGCAGATAGGCGGAGGGATTGTGATCCTCAGTTTTCAGGAACGGCTGGACCTTCGGCAGGGAAACCCGCAGCCGGATGAGATCGGCCAGGCGAATGCGGGTGAAGCGGCGGATGTTCAAAATGCGCTCCACATTCCGCACTCCGAGGCCAGGCACGCGCAGCAGGATTTCGCGGCTGGCGGATTGGATATCGACCGGAAAATCCTGCCGGTTCCGCAGCGCCCAGGCGAGTTTCGGATCGAGTTCGAGATCGAGGTTCGGCGTCTCGGGCGAGAGGATTTCCGTGGTCTTGAATCCGTAAAACCGCATCAGCCAGTCCGCCTGATAGAGCCGGTGCTCGCGGACCAGCGGCGGTGCTTTGGTCGGCAGGATGCTCGACGGCTCGGGAATCGGGCTGAAGGCGGAATAATACACCCGCCGCATCTTGTAGTTTCCGTAAAGATCATCTGACTGAGCGAGGAAATCCGCATCCGTCGAACTGTCCGCGCCGACGATGACCTGGGTGCTCTGGCCGGTGGCGTGGCGGATTTTCCTGTCGCCGCCTTTCCGCCGCTCGTGCGCCTCGTCGAGCTTGTTACGGATGCGCCCCATCGCGTGGCGGGTGCGGACGATACTTTTTTCCGGAGCCAGCACGTCGAGGGATTTCTGCGTGGGCAGCTCCAGATTGATGCTGATCCGGTCGGCGTAGCGGGCCGCGGTTTCGATCAATTCCGGCGACGCTTCCGGGATGGTTTTCAAATGGATGTAGCCGCGGAAATCATGAACTTCCCGCAGCGTGCGGGCGACGGCGATGACTTGCTCCATCGTGTAATCCGCGTTCCGGGTGATGCCGGAGCTCAGGAACAGGCCTTCAATGTAGTTCCGTTTGTAGAAATCCAGCGTGAGTTTGACGACTTCCCCGGCGCTGAAAGCGGCGCGACGGACGTTGCTAGAGCGGCGGTTGATGCAGTAGTGGCAGTCGTAAATGCAGAGGTTGGTGAGAAGCACCTTGAGCAGGGAAATGCAGCGGCCGTCGGGCGTGTAGCTGTGGCAGATCCCCGCGCCGCCGGTGGAACCCACGCCTTTTCCACCGAGGGAATTTCCCCGCACGGCTCCCGAGCTGGCGCAGGACGCATCGTATTTGGCGGCGTCCGCGAGAATGGCGAGTTTCGAGTCGAGTTCCATAAGTTCGCGCGAACACTAGAAGGTGTTCGCCGGAACGCCAGTGGTAATCTGGAGAAAAATCCCAGCCAACCGGTCCGCGCACCGCGGCCGTTCATTTTTCACGCGTCCCCTGCTCGCTCATCCATGTGTAGAGCATGACCCACAAGGAAAGCGCGAGTCCGAACAGCGGGATTTGCACCATCGAAGGCAGCGAATAAAGAATCAACATTACCGGAATCCAAATACCCCACGTCGCAAATAATGTGGGTAAAACGTGATCCCGGTAATACGTGATTGTAAAAAACGCTCCCGTCTCTTGGAAGCGGAAGCCTCGCGATTTCCAATCGTAAAGCCAGGTCATCACCGGGCAGGCGAACAGCGGGTTGTAGAGAAACTGATCGACCAGCACTTTTTTCGTCACCACCGCGAACGTCGCCGCGCCGCCGAACCAGCCGGCTTGGCAGCGATAGAAATAATCCACGGCGAGCCCCATCATGCACCAGAACGGCGCGGTGAACAGCAAGTTGGATAGATTGGATCGACGGAGTCTCGCCCGTTGGAAAATAAAGATCCGCAGTAGTTCGGGAATGACAGCGCCCGCGACGACCGAGTTGATGGCGGAGTAGCCGTAGCCCAAACGCTCCTTGACCGCTGCCAGTTGGTCAAACCAACCACGCGTCGGCGGATAGAAATAATAGGCCATCAGGGTGGAGAACATCAGCGCCTGCACGATCAAGCCCGGCACCACGTTCGCGCGCGCGGCGCGCAGCCCCGCGGTCCATGGGCGGTCGCGGGGAATGATCTGCGGGATGGAATGCGCCGGCGGCAAGGTGGCGGACGTTGGAAGCGGCTGCCCAAACCTTCAAGCGTGGAATCCTAACTACCCGTGCCCCGGTTGGCCGGCACAGAGCATGTTAGGCCGGGTTTCCCGAGACGCATCGCTCCCGGAAAATCCGCGCATCCTTCCAGACGGGATGCGGAGCGTGACGCCGCGAGGGCTGGCAGGTTCACGCTGAACTCGCCGGACCCTATGATTGCCAATAATTCCCTTTCCACTTTTCATCAATGGTTGCTCGCCGAACCGACCGGGCCGACACCCGCGCGAACCATCATCCTTCACGGGGATTCCACGGTTTTCAGCGACCGCTTGATTGAGGAAATCGCGAATTACCTCAACGAATATGATGACGACGGCGCCGGTCGCTGGCTTGCGGCCACTTCCGAGCTGGTGCTGCAAGTGTCGGAAAACGAAGACCTCCGGCAGCTGCTCGGGATGGTGGAGAGTTGTCAGAATTGTCCGCCCGAGAGCTCCTGCGGTCTTCGGAAAGCGCTCACCGCTCTTGGTCAGCACGGCCATGTGGTTTTCCGCTCGGTGGCGCCACCCGCCAAGGCTCTCAATCTGCCTGAAGCGTTTCACGCCGGCATCGGCAACGGGCTGGGCCCCACCCGCAAATGCCATCTGGTCCTCAATCCGGACCTCATGGACCCCGGCAGCATCGCCCACATCATCGGCGACGTGTTTCTCGAGTGGCTCCACCGGGATCACATCCGCGCTGCCGCGGCAAAGAAGACGGCGTAAGATATGCGTAACTTTTCGCAAGCCATGGCCAGACCGGCTTGCAAGCGCCTGTTCTTGTAGCGCAGTCTTTGCACATGAACGTTCTCGCTCTCACGATTCTCATTTCCTCCTGCCTAGCAGGAGTATTCATCGCTTGTTTCGCCGCGGAGATCCGCCGGGCCCGCCGCACCAGCCCTGAGCGCGATTCGCTTCTGCCGCTCGACCTCGATCCGGAAACTCCGCGGACCGGGAAAACCCTTCTCTAATTGCATCTGCCCATGACCACATCCATCACCTACGACGACAAATCCGTCCGCCGCTTCATGATCGCCTCCCTCGTCTGGGGCATTGTCGGAATGCTCGTCGGCGTCATTGCCGCCACCCAGCTCTCGTGGTGGCAGATGAACGGGAAATTCCTCGAAATCATCACCTTCGGCATGATCAAGGCGGAGGGTATTTCCTTCCTCACCTTCGGCCGGCTTCGTCCGCTTCACACCAACGCCGTCATCTTCGCCTTCGTCGGCAACATGATGTTCGCCGGCATCTACTACTCCACCCAGCGGCTCTGCAAGGTCAGGACGGCTTCCGATTTTCTATCGAGCATTCATTTCTGGGGCTGGCAACTGATCATCGTGGCCGCCGCCATCACCCTGCCTGCCGGATTCACCCGCGGCCATGAATACGCCGAGCTCATCTGGCCCATCAACATCGCGGTGGTCGTGATCTGGGTCGTTTTCGCCGTCAACTTCTTCTGGACTCTCGCGAAACGCAACGAACCCAGCCTCTACGTCGCCCTCTGGTTCTACATCGCCACCATCATCACGGTCGCGATGCTCTACGTCGTCAACCACCTCTCGCTGCCGACCTCGCTGGTCCATTCCTATCCGATTTTCGGCGGCCTTCAGGGCGGCCTCGTGCAGTGGTGGTATGGCCACAACGCCGTCGCCTTTTTCCTAACCACGCCGATTCTCGGCATCATGTATTACTTCCTGCCGAAGGCCGCCAACCGCCCGGTTTACTCCTACCGGCTCTCGATCATCCACTTCTGGTCGCTCGTTTTCATCTACATCTGGGCCGGTCCCCACCACCTTCTCAACACGTCGCTACCCAAGTGGCTTCAGCTGCTAGGCACGCTCTTCTCCCTGATGCTGTGGGCTCCCTCATGGGGCGGGATGCTCAACGGCCTGCTCACCCTCCGCGGTGCCTGGGACAAACTCCGCACGGATCCGGTCATCAAGTTTTTCGCCGCCGGCATCACCTTCTACGGCATGGCCACCTTCGAGGGGCCGCTGCTCTCGATCCGCGCGGTCAACGCGCTTTCCCATTACACCGACTGGGGCATCGGCCACGTTCACTCCGCCGCGCTCGGCTGGAACGGCTTCATGGCCGCGGGCATGTTTTACTGGCTCGCGCCGCGTCTTTGGAAAACGGAACTCTGGTCCAAGGCCCTCGCTAACATGCACTTCTGGATCGGCACCGTCGGCATTCTCATTTACGTCGCCGCCATGTGGGCCGCCGGCATCATGCAGGGACTCATGCTCGGACAAGTGGATGCGGGTGGCACCACCCTGAAATACGAGTTCATGGAGACTCTCGAAAGCATCCAGATTTTCTACATCCTCCGCTCCTTCGGCGGCACACTCTATCTGGTCGGTTTCCTGCTCTGCGCCTATAACATCTGGAAAACCGCCCGTTCCGGAAAAGCCCACGACGAGACGGTCCAGGTCGCGATCCTCGAACGCCCGAAGAAAGACAACATGTCCTGGGGCGAGGCGCTCTTCAGCGATCCGCTGGCCTACATCTTCCTCGGCATGGCCTTCACCATCCTTTGGTTCTTCCTTCCGCCCCACGCCGACAAAGCAGCGCTGGCCGTCGCCATCCTGCTTGGGATCAAAGCCTTCTACGCGTTCAAGGCCTCCAAGGAAAAGTGGACTAACTGGCACGAGCGCATCGTGGAAAACTACATGCCGTTCTCGCTGCTCGTCTTCATCGCCGTCGCCATCGGCGGGTCGGTGCAAATCATCCCGTCGCTCATCGTCAACCGGGAGAAAAACATCGAAGGCCGCCTCCAGGAGCTTTACACCCCGCTCGAACTCGTCGGCCGCGATTTGTATGTCTCCGAAGGCTGCTATAACTGCCACTCGCAGATGATCCGCACGCTCGTTCCAGACGTCATGCGCTACGGCCGCTCCGGAAAAGCAGACGATTACTCCCATCTCGGCGAGTCGCTCTTCGACCACCCCTATCAGTGGGGCTCCAAGCGCACCGGCCCCGACCTCGCCCGCGAGGGCGGCGCGCTGGCCACCGGCTCCAAATACATGCGCGTCGGCAAGCGCGGCAACGACTGGCACTTCAACCATTTCCTCAATCCCCGCCAGACCTCGCCCGGCTCGAACATGCCTTCCTATCCGTGGCTGTTTGAAAAGACCGCCGACGTGAAATCCCTGCCCGCGAAAATCGCCGCCCAATCCAGCCTCGGCGTCCCGTGGCCCGCCATGAGCCAGCATGAAATCCGCGACCTCGCCGAAAGCCAGTCGCAGGAAATCGCCGCCTCGCTTGTCGCCGCCAAGGTCTATCTGCCCGACAAGCCCGACCTCCAGGGCGACGCCCTGCGCAACCACCTCGCCAAGACCGAGGCCGTGGCGCTCATCGCCTACATCCAGAAACTCGGAGCCTACCGCGACATCGTCAAGGACCAGCCCGCCAAGCCGTCGAACCTGAATCCGGACAGCCACCGGAAAAACCCCTGATCGATCAGCACCATGTTCCAACGCATCCTCGTCGAAGAATGGGCCACCTACGTGCCGATCATTTCATTCGTCCTCATCGCCGGCGTCTTCACCGCCGTAACCATCCGCGCGTTGAGAATTGAGAAGGGCGAACGCAACCGCCTCGCATCGCTGCCACTTGAAGAAAACTCTGAGAATCTGAAATCCCTATGAGCCAGGAACCCAAACGCGGCCACTTCGCCAAAGAAAAAGGCGAAATCATCCTTCGTGAACACGAATTCGACGGCATCCAAGAGTATGACCAAAAGCTGCCGAACTGGTGGCTCTTCACCTTTTACGGCGCCATCGTCTGGTTCGTCGTCCTCTGGTCGCTCTACTATCACACCAGCCTTTTGAAGAACGACCAGCAGATCATCAGCGAGAAAATCGCCGCCATCCAAGCCGCGAAAATGGTCGAACTCGAAAAGACCCTCGCCACCCTCGACGACTCGAAGCTCGTTCACCAGTGGGCCTCCGACGCGGCGCTCGTCAGTGCCGGCGAGGCGACTTACCTCACCAACTGCTCCGCCTGCCACGCCGCCGACCTCAGCGCCACCATGACCGTCGGCACTAACAAGATCGCGCTCCCGGGTCTAGCGCTCAACGACCACCAGTGGAAATTCGGCGGCAAGCCGATGGAAATTTTCAAACTCATCAACGAAGGCTCGCCGCCGGAAAGCACCGGTCACAACGGCGCGAAAATGCAGGTCTGGGGCCAGACGCTCAATCCCAAACAGATCGCAGAGGTCACCGCCTATCTGATCGCCAAACTTCCCGAGGATTTCAAAGACATCCCCGCCAATTGATTTTCTTGCGTGGCGGCAGAAGCACCGGCGACTGATTCCTTGGCAAAGCCAAGGCGACAGCCAAGCTGGCTCTCAGGGTGTTTTCAGTCGTTAAAACACCGTAGAAATCCCACTGCCACCTCCCCCGTCATGTCCCCCGCGCAGGCGTCGTTCGGCGCGGGAATCAAGGATGGCGAGACACTTCGCCTCCAGGGGCAAACCGGTCAGTGGTCAGACAGCTAACTAATCGTTGCCAGATTCAAGGCGCTGAAAGGGAAAAGAAACCGGCTGTGCAATCCCGCCCGCCCGCTTACTTCTTCTTTTTGGCTTCGAGGCCTTCTTTGACCTTGGTTTCGATGTCGGCGTAAATGACAGGATCCCCCTTGAGCAGTTCCTTGGCGGCATCGCGGCCTTGGGCGAGTTGGGTGCCGTTGTAGCTGAACCAAGAGCCGCGTTTCTGAACGATTTCCATTTCCAACGCCAGATCGAGCAGCGAACCGGTGGAGGAAATCCCCTCGTTATACATGATGTCGAATTCGGCCTCGGTGAACGGGGCGGCGACTTTGTTTTTGACGATTTTCACCTTGGTGCGGTTGCCCGTGACCGTGCCATCGGTTGATTTGATCGCCCCGATCCGGCGGATATCGACACGAACGGAGGAGAAGAATTTGAGAGCCCGGCCGCCGGGTGTGGTTTCGGGGTTTCCGAACATCACGCCGATTTTCTCGCGGATCTGGTTGGTGAAAATGCAGACGGTCTGGGCTTTGGAAATCAGCGCGGTGAGCTTCCGCATCGCAGCGCTCATCAGGCGGGCCTGCGCCCCCACGGTCGAGTCGCCGATTTCGCCGTCGAGCTCCTGCTTGGTGACCAGCGCCGCCACGGAATCCAACACGATCACCGCGATCGCATTGGAGCGGACCAGCGCTTCGCAAATCTGAAGTGCTTCCTCACCCGAGGATGGCTGGGAAACGAGAAGATCGTCGAGATTCACACCGAGCTTGCGGGCATATTGGGGATCGAGTGCGTGCTCGACGTCGATGAAGGCCGCCAGACCGCCGCGTTTTTGAGCTTGGGCGATGACCGTGAGCGTGAGGGTGGTTTTTCCGGAGGATTCCGGGCCGAACACTTCGACAATCCGACCGCAGGGAAAGCCGCCGACACCCAAAGCGCGGTCGATGAGAAGATTTCCAGTCGGAATGACGTCCACATCGACGCAGCGATCATCGCCCAAACGCATGATGGCGGATTCACCGAACTCTTTCTGGATGTGCGAGATCGCAAGGTCCAAATTGCGCTTGCGGGCTTCGTTGAGTTTTTCGGTGGCGGATTCTTCGGATGTTTGTTTGGCGGCCATGGGAGTTGTGTTGTGCGCCCAAGGGTCTGACGGAGCCCAAACCAACTTGCAAGAAAAAGATGTTCAACCGAACAAAAAAGTGCCGATGCCAGCATTTCAGCGGGGAATCCAAATCAGCAAAGGGACAGGGTATCTGAGAAAGCCCGAAAAACCCCGAAGCAGCGCGAAGAAGCCGAAGAATCAAGGGTTTCGGACGGCCGAGAACCGGAGAGGACGATCTGAGAAAAAACCGCCGGGAACTGGCGATTGGACACGGAGTTGAGAAAAAAACGGGCCTTGCACGAAAGGTGCAAGGCCCGTGCAGGGGAGATTCAGTGGGGCGGAGGTAGAAGGTCGAGGTCTGGTCGGTGCAGCGCAGGGACGCCG
>ENA-UPTL01000199-UPTL01000199.1-marine-metagenome-genome-assembly--contig:-NODE-199-length-15086-cov-7.453529_pt1 | contig 15086 bp, 15 predicted proteins | sample MGYA00238170_ERZ767106 | MGnify/ENA primary metagenome ERZ767106 (study PRJEB28938, sample SAMN06267160) | marine metagenome | isolation source: Columbia River Estuary | place: USA:Columbia River Estuary...
AAGATTGCTGGTGGAATAGAACCTAAACCGTCTAAATCGTTGTCCTTGCCTAAAACTGATGCTAAACCTATTGATGTTAAAGGTTCTGTTGTTGCAGTTCCTTCTAAGGCTAGCATGCGCCCTCCTAAGCCCTCTAAGGGGTCTTATGAGGCAGACAAAACTAAAGGTGTTATAAAGTCTGATAGGGCTTTAATGGGGCGTGGACAAAAGATGCCTAATGATGGTTTGACTTATTCTGAGCGTGAGGCTGCCCGTAAAGCCAAGGAGGCTGCACGGGTTACTGGGTTGCGTACTGGTCCATCGGTTGAGGCTGGTAGGTTGCGTGGTTTAGTTGATAGTGCTAAAAGTCCTAAGCAGAAGAAGGTTGCCCAACAGAATTTGATTGATTTTCTTCTTAAAAAGAAGTAATTAGAACGAAACCCTTATTGGTATGAGTATTATCGGTTCTGTTCCTTCCCATGCCCTTTATGGTGTTCCTGTGTATGGGACGCTGCCTGCTGGTCAGATGGCTGGTTCTTCTTTGGCTCCACCGTCTGGTCCTTATTTGGGTCGGGGCAATAAGTGTTCTGCTGAGAATGATTCTTGCGAGGGTTTCCGCACTAAGGGTTCTGAGTATTGTGCTGGGCATGGTCGTCGTTTGGCTAAGCAGGAAACCGTAGCGTTGGCGGAGGTTGTTGATGGCGTATAATACTATGACGGCAGCCGATATTCGTCAGGCTGTTCGTGACATTACGGATTTGGATGCGGTGGATTTGTCGGATTCTTTGTTGAATCTTTATATCCGTGATGGTTATTATCGTATTTTGGATATGGAAAAACGCTGGTCGTTTTTGGAGTATTCGTTTACTTTTAATACTCAGGAAAATGTTCGTGCGTATGAGATTTCTACTATAACTGGTGAGCCTTTGGGTCAAATATCCAGCATTATAGACAACACCCAGTCTGGTGTTCGTTTGTCTATGGTTGGTTTTGACATGGCTGAGCAAACCTATATTGGTGCTTATGATTCGCCATCTAACCCATTGTTTTATGCTGTGTGGGGTGGGTCTATTCATTTGTATCCTACACCTAATGATTCTCGTGAGTTGGTTTGTCGTGGCTATCGTGAACCGTTTGATTGGCAAACCGATGGTGGCGATGTGGATGCTAGTCCTAGTTTGCATTTTGCTTTGGTTTATTATGCTTGTAGTCGTGTTTATCAGCAGTTAGAAGATACTACGATGGCTCAAATGTATAAAGGTTCTTTTGATGAGGGTGTTGCTTTGGCGTTGAAAACTGCTACAACACCCACTAGTCATAACCCTATGTTGTTGTCGGCTGGTATGCAAAGAAATGGTTCATATAACGGATGGATTAAATCGCTGGGTAGTAACCGTGCAAATTGGAATCTATAATGTCTATTGAAATTTTTGAGCAAAAAGATTTTACTGGTGGTTTAAATTTGCGTTCTGACCAGTTTCAGTTGCAAGACAATGAATCTCCTCAGATGCTTAATGTTGAAGTTGACCCTCGTGGTGGTGTTTTTAGTCGTGGTGGAATGTCACGCTTGACTGCTTCAACGATTGCGGGTACTTGGTCCCCTCATCGTTTGATTCCTTTTTATAGTGCAGTGCCCAGATTGTTGCTGGTTAACGACACAAAGATTTTTTATTATACTGGTACTGCATGGACTGCTTTGACTCATAGTGGCGGGGACATTGTCGGTACTGCCGAGGATGGTATTTCTGCTGCGTCTTGGGGTACTGATTTGTATATGGTTACTGGACAGGCTGGTGATGGTGGATATAAATGGAACGGCACAATGTCTGCTGGTTCAACACCTAGTGTTTCTACTACTTTTACTCCTAGCGGTTCAGCACCCGACCCTTGGCAAGAAAACAGTGCCAATATTGCTCACTTAAAAATGCCTAAGGCTAACTTTATTGCTGCACATGCTAATCGCATGTTTGTTGCTGGAACTAACGAAGTTGGGGTTGACCACCCCAACAGAGTGCGCTGGTCTTATGAAGATATTCCACACAACTGGAGAAGTATAGATTATATTGATGTTGAGGGCGGCGGCAACCGTATAACTGGTATTTGTGTTGTTAATGGCGGGTTGGTTGTTTTTAAAGATTACGCTATTTATTATATTCTTGGTTATGATTCAACCGATTTTAGAGTTATTCAAATATCCAGCGATGTTGGTTGTTCTGGTTCTGACTCTTTTGTCGTTGCCCAAGAAGGTGTTTTCTTTTATACCAACCGTAAAGGAATACATTTTTTTGACGGTTCAACTATTAATAACATTTTTGAACCACTCCGTCCCGCTTTTGACCTTGGCTATATAAACACCAACATTACAAACAAGATTTCTTTGTCTTGGATGGGGCGTCGCCTTTGGATGTCTGCGCCTTATTCTGTTACTGACTCTGTTTCTGTTGAAACAATCAACATTGTGTACGACCCATCTATGGGTTCTTACACAATGTTTTCTACATCAGATGGTTATGGTGTTCGTGGTGGTATAGATTTCCGCAATGACACTGGACAGGAACAACGGCTGGCGTGCCATCCTGTTGTTCAGTCTGTTGTTCAGGTTGACCAGTATAAACAAAACTTTGATGCTATTAAGGTTAATGGTGATGTTGATGGTTATGTGACTACATATAGAACTAAATGGTTTGACGCTGGTTCATTTTTGCAACGCAAAATGTTCCGCCGTCCTGATTTAGTTATGCGTGAAACTGCTTCAACCCAAAGTGTTAATGTCAAGGTTTACCATGACTATCAAGAGGCTGATGGTTCTCAGAAACGAGAATTCAACCTTGAACTAACTAGTACTGCTGTTGGTTTGAAATGGGGTCAGAACTGGACCCTTGAAGGCGCTGGAGAAAACATTTACCAAGCGGTATGGTCTGGTTCTGTTCTTGGTGGAAGCATTAAAACAGCACAAAATCTTGGACTGGCACGGACAGTTCAATTAAACTTCACTGGCGAATTAGAAAAGCCATGGGGAATTAACAGCATTGGATACAAATGGGTTCCAAGAAGGGTAAAGGGGTAACATGGCTACTATTTCTGGTTTAAATACTTTTGTCGCAGGAACACCTGCACAAGCATCACAGGTTAATACCAACTTTGGTATTGTAAAATCTTTTGCGGAAGCAGTTTCTACTGGTGTCAATCTTGACGCTGGTGCGGTATCTAATGCTAAGTTGGCTACTGGTGCGGTTACTTCGGATAAGATTCTTGACGGTACTATTGTTACTGGCGATATTGCTGATGGTGCTATTACTACAGCCAAAATTCTTGATGGTACTATTGTTGCTGGTGATATTGCTTCTGATGCTATTACTACTGCAAAGATTTTAAACTTGAATGTTACTACAGGTAAAATTGCTGACCTTGGTGTGACTACGGCTAAGATTGCTGATGCTTCTATTACTGTTGGTAAACTTGCTGCTGGTGTTCAAATGTCTGGACCTACGGGCGCTACGGGTCCTACGGGTCCACAAGGTCCTACGGGTCCACAGGGACCTCAGGGTCCGCAAGGTGTTCAGGGACCACAGGGTGGTACTGGTAGTACGGGTGCTACTGGTCCTCAGGGTCCTGCAGGTCCTGGTGCTAACCAAGAGTTAAACACATACAACCGTGTTACTCATACAGGTATATATTTAAGTGGTGGCGACTCAATAAACTTTCCTTCCGAATACACATTAACTAGTTCAGCATCTGTTAAGGCATTGGTTGTCAGGTCAGACGGTTATGTTTGTCAAAACAGTGCAAGCGGTGTATCCCGTAGGGAATATAAAGAAAACATCCGACCCATGGGTGACTCTCTTGAGATTGTTAACTCTCTTTCACCAAAAAACTTTAAGTGGAAAGACATGATGGTAAACACTGAATGGGAAGAAGATGTTTACGATTTGCAAACCCAAGACCAGTACGGTTTTATTGTTGAAGAAGTAGCAGAAGTTTTACCAGATTTGGTACACCATAAACTTACTGATGGTGTTTATGTTCCTCTAATGTGGAAAGACCAAGCAATGACTGCATTGGCTATAAAAGCCATACAAGAACTATCTGCTAAAGTTGACACTCTTGAAGCACGACTGGCAGCACTGGAAGCACAGTAATGGCTTGGAATCCTGCTGCTATTAACTTGTTGTCCACGCAATATAACGGTTCAGCAATGGTTGGTATAATCCAATCATTGGTGAAAGAACTTGCCCGACTACAGACTGAGATTGATACTTTGAAGAAGGAAAAACGATGAGTGACATATCTGCACAATATGGCGATTACGGAATTGCTGCTAACGCTGCAATTCGTAAACGCAAACAGCAAAGTACAGCAAATCAACAGTCGGCTTTTTTTGGTCAGTTGCGTGGTTCTAGGGCTATTACTGATATAAACGAAAGATACACTAAAGGTTTTCAGCCTTTGGTGTCGTCGTTTGGTCGTCGTGGGCTTGGTGGACCAAATGTTAAGTCTGGTATTCGTACTGCTGGTTTAGAGGAGTACGCTAAATCTTTGCAGAAAGATTTGGGTCGTGAAACAGAAAACCAAAATATAGATTTTAATAATCAAACCGCCAATGAGGCTGGTCAGCAGTCTGATTTGGATAGTTATTTGGCTGATTTGCGTTTGGAAAAAAGCAGAAACATTATAAACACCGCAGTAGATATTAAATCTCTGGGCAACTACTAGGAGTATTATGGCACCGAAAATGAAATTCAACCCTAGAACGGGAAAATACGAAGCGGCTACACCAACCCCCACACCTGCACCTAGTGCTGGTATGGGTGGTTTTATGAGTGGACTGTCAGGTAACACCGCAACAAAAGCAGTACCTGCAAAGGCTGTTCCTGCTAAAGCGGGGACAACACCAGTAAAGCCCGTATCTACTACTGTACCTAAGAAGCCAACTGCTCCTGCTGCACCTAGACGAAACACACAGGTTGCACCTCAGGGTCCTGTACGACCTGCACCTAGGTCCAGTATGCAAGGTCAGGGCGTGGCGGGTCAGCCACGCATTGATGACCCTACAGAAACACAAACCATGGTAGATAAAATTGTGGCTGGTGCTGCACTTACGCCAGCAGAAATAGCACTTTATCAAAGTATATTTGGCGACGGCGGTAGCGGTGGTGGTTTAACTGAAGCACAAAAACTGGAACAGCAAAGAATTAAAGATGCTAACTCTTTTAGGGCTGGTAATGCGGCTGCTGGTATTCAGGAACAGGCTGGTGTTGATGCACAAACACAGTATGGTGCACTTGCCAAAACTGGTTATGATACTGCCGTAACTGGTGCTGGTGGTATTTACGATACTGGCGTTAAAGACACTAACGCTGTTTACGATGCACAACTTGATAATTTGCAGAAATATATTGATGCCCAGAGGGGTTCAGCAACTGGAAGTATAAATACTGCTACTGCTGATTTGTTGGCTGGATTAAAGGGCACTACAGCCTATAATGATGTTGTTGGTTCTAATATTGCTGCACCTACGCAGGGTTTGGGTGACATGCTTAAATCTTATGGTGGTACTGGGCAGTCTGCACAGGAACAAGCCAATATGGATGCTGCAAGTGCTAAGCAAATTGCTGATATGTTTACACGCAGTAACAAGCAGTTGGCTGGTGCTGAAACCGATTATTATACTGGGCTACAGAACTCCGCACGAGGTGCGGATGCTGCAGCCAAACAAAACTTGGCTGCCGTATTGGCTAGTATTCAAGGACAAGATAGGGCTGGTATTCAGAGCAATCGTCGTGGCGAATTATCTGGGCTTCAAGCAGATAAAACTAGTGCTGTAAATACTGCTAGTGGTATTAGGGACCAGTTGCTAACTAAGGGTATTGATTCTTTAATGTCTGGCAAGCAGGCTGGTGCTACTACACGGGCACAGACAACGGCTTCTTATGGTCCTCCAGTATCTACCAAGCCTAAGCCTAAGGATACGCCTCAGATTATAAAGAAGGCAGAGAATCTTGCTAAGGCACCAAAGAAACCAGTCAAGGGTCAAGTTTGGAAAGATGGTCCTCAGGGTAAAAATTGGGCTTGGGATGGCAAAAATTGGGTTGCCAAAACCACCAAAAAATAGAACATTAAAGGTATATATAGAGGTTTATTATGGCTAAGAAAAAACTAACGCCTGCGCAGATTGTTGCAGTAATTCAGGCTAGTGGTGGAGACATCGGCTCAACAGGGTTGTCTCAAAAACAAATCCTTTCTGCCTTTTTGTCCTCGCCTAATTTGATTAAACAGTTTCAGGAGACTGCTGGTGAGGCGGTTTCGCCGTATCAGCAGTTTGACCCTACTCATGTTTATAACCCAACAGAGGTTGCCAATAGTGTGCAACTTAAATATATGCAAATGGGTGCCAAGTATCAACCTTTGGTTAAAGATTATTGGGAGAACATTGCTAAAGACACTAGCCCTGCGGGAGTTGCTTTGACTAAATCAACATTTAGAAAAAACATTGCTGCTGCACCACAAGTTTATGGTTTATCCGAAGAAGAAGTTAATAGCATTTTAACACCAATGGAACAAGATACAGAAATTGAATCTTTCCGCAAGACTGAAGCAACTAGACAAAAATCACAGTTTTCTGCTTTTAATGAACAAAAAAAGAAACTTGGTATTAGAAGTTCTGATACTGCTGGTGAAGATTATCTACAGAAAATTACTGGTCTTGCTGGTCTTGGTTCTGATGACAATGCTGATTTTGTTGCTAGTAAACAAAAAGAATATCTTAAACTAATGAAATCCAAGGGTGTTACTGACCAGAACGCTTTAGATTTTTATGGTAAAAACTTTAACACTTCTTTGCTTGCTGGATTAAAAAAGTCAAAGAAGGCTAGTTCTGCTATTAGTACTCGTGCGTTGCTTAAAAAGAATCTTGGTAATCTATAATGGCTGTTGTCCGTTCGCCTTTTTCTAGTAGCGGTGACGATAATCAAAACATTTTTGAGAAATCCAACCCAACAGCAAAACAAAACAAAACAAAAAGTGGTGGTGCGTCAACTCCACCTAGGATTAACTTGTTTGACCCAGACACTATTGTTGGTAAAAACGGAGATGCCAAGGTTGACCCTTTTGGTAAGTCAGCAATTAAAAACTACAGCACCTCTAAAGCAGGTGGTTTAAAGTCTAGCCCTGCAGAAGAAGGCGCTAAACTTAACTCTTCATATAATAAAGCCGTTGCTAGAATTGCTGCTTCTGGCACAATGACACAGAAAGAAAAAAACAAGGCTATTGCTGCCATGGATGCTTTGGTCAACAAGGGCGACTACAGTAAGTCTGTTGTTTCTAATCCGTTGTCCTTGCTTAAAGCAGCACTTGGTGCTGGTGTTGAGGCTACTGGTACTGGACTTAAAAAACTGGGTGATGCTGGACAGTTTGTTTCCAGAGGTTTGCAGTCTGGATTTTCAGAGTTAGACGATGTTAGCCAGAGTGTATTTGGTGGTGCGGGTACGGCGCTTGAGGCTATGACTGGAAACCCAATATCTAAGGTTCGTTTGGCTGTTGACTTGCTTCCGTTTATTGAGGCACCAAAAAAAGACACAAAACCTAAAGGTTCGTTTAATGAATTTGTTTCTCAAACTAAAGACAAAACTTTTATGCCGATGCCTACGGGAAACAAGATTGTTGATGCTGGTATAGGTCTTGGTGCAGGTATCGTTTTTGACCCTACCACCCTTATGGGTGTTGGGTCGTTAAACTATATTGGTAAAGCAGGAAGAACCGCACTTGCAGTCAAGTTCGGTTCAACCGAAATGCTAACAAAGTACCCACAGTTGGCAGGGACATTGGATGACATTATGCGTTACGGCGCTAGTGTTATTCCTAAAGAGGTGCGTGCTGCTGAGGGCATAGATTTTGGTATTCGTTTTGCAGGCAAGGTTGTGCCTAAAACTGAAATTCTTGCTAAGACTATTTCTGGTAAGACTGGTATTGGTAGTAATATCCGTGCAGGCATTGGCGATGTTGTAGGCAAAACTGCAGCAGGTCGTTCGCTTCGTATTGCTGCTACTCCTGCTTCACGGGTTGGTTTGGCTACTATTGGTGCTGGACGCAAACTTGGTTTGGACGACCAGCAGATTATAAACGAGATAGCAAACTATACAGCAGCCAACACTGCAAAAGGTTACAGGTCTGTATCGTATGCTAAAAACCTTGATGGTTTCCGTGACACCATTAAAGAAATTCGTGACTCAGGATTTGAAAACGACATTCACCGTCTTGTGGAGGACGCTGATTTGCTGGCTAGAGAGTCTGACCCTATTAAGCGTGAATTTGCAAACAAACTTAAAGTTTGGCAAGATGGTTTGCGTGACGAAGTAAACGCTGTTTACAAAAAGTTCAATGTTGATTATACGGCTGGAATGACTGATATTGGTTTTGTTGACAACTACTTGCATCACCGTATTACGGATGATGCACTTCGTTGGATGTATAAAGATAAAAGCAGGAACTTCAACAAGTTTGGTTTCCGTACTGGTGATTTAACCCAAGCAGAAATTGGTGCCAACAGTGGTGCTGCTATGTACCGTAAAGTAGGCAAGCCACGAGTTATGCCTGACGGAACACTTGAAAAAGTTACCTTTATGAACGAACCCGTTCTCACTGGAACCATTGATGAACTAAACGGTATTTATTCTAAGGCTATTGGTATTCCCGATTCTAAGTTTTTCCACACGGACATTGCATCTATTGCGGACAGTTACGCCTATAGTATGGCTACTGCTCGTGGGCGTGAAGCGTATGTTCGTCGCTTGTTGGATTTCGGTGGGGATGTTGCCCAGATTATAAACAAGAAGGCTGTGCCTGATGCTGTGCTGGTTAAGAACCTTACTGGTATTCATGCTGACATTTTAAAGACTCGTCGGGCGTTGGCTACAGCCGTTAACGGCGGTGCCAAGGCTGCAGTTAAGTCTGCTAATGATGTTGTGGCGTTTGCTGGTAAAGCGTTAGGTGTTAAGGCTGGAGAACTTAGAGTTATTGATTCTAAGGTTGCTGTTGTCCGTGCCCAAATTGCTAAAATAGAAAAAGATTTGTCGGCTGCGTATGTTTTGGCTTCCGCCAAAGGTGAAGCAGCCCGTGGTGCTTTCCTTGACATCCATAAAGCCCTTATTGAAGATATTGGCAATATGAAAATTGCTATTGACGCTGGTAAGGCTACGGAACTTGTTGCGCATGATTCTCTCAAGGCTGTTTATTTGCAGTTAAATCCTGACGCTAAGCGTATTCCTAGTGCGTCTAGGATGCTGGACAATGTTAACCGTAAACTTGGCATTTCTGATTCTGCACAGTTGAAACAACTTGAGAAGCAGATGGCTGGATTGCAGGAACAACTTAGTGACATTATAAATGTTGACCCGCAGCAGATGAATGATTTGCGTGACTTAGAAGCAGTTTTGTCTCAGCAGATTGATGGTCACACTGTGTTGGCTGATGTTAAATTCAAGGCTGATTATAGTGAGGACGGTCTTGTTTATGGTGTTGCTGACGACCTTGTGGTTCGCCCGTTTGACCCCAATACCGACCCTATGTATCGTGTTGTTTCAACACGACCTATAATTACTGGTGGGGCTGATTTAACTACTGATGAGATGGCTGCAGCAAGAAATGCTTTCTTGACTGCTCCTGACAGTGTTGCTGTTCATGCTATGGCTCCTGACCAGATTCTGGACATGCGCCAACCTGAGGTGTTCTCTGAGTTTTGGGACCCTGAGGGTGGAGTTGGTGATGCGGTTGCGTTTGCGTTGCGAGAGGCAGGCTTGGACAACGAGGGAATCTTTAAGTCCACTTTTGATGACTTGCTTGAGGGTGGAGACATTGACCCAATGTTTGAACAAGTTTATCCTGAGTTGTCTGATTTGATGGCTATGGTTACTTCTATGCAACATCAGGTTTTTGATGGTGTTGTTCCTGATTCTATTCATTTGGATTCTTTTGATGTGTTGCGTAATATTTTTGATGATGTGGCTGCTAGTGCCAATATTGAGAATAGCGATATTGTTGGTGGGCAGATGCTTAATGACTTTATGCGTGCCATGGTTGAAGAAGGTGTCGGTAACACGGGTAAACCTTTGTTGTTTCCTAGTGGTGTTGTTTATGGTTCTGATAATGCCATGGCTGATGGTGCTTATTCTTTGTTGTTGCCTGACCGTTTTAATTATGCTGGTATTTATGGGCAGAAGAATTTAACTGATGAGATGATGAGGGGCACTACTGCTCCTGTTCATTTCACTGCTGGTGATGAGTTTATTCAGTCTATTACTGATGGTGATTTGCATACCGCCTCGTTTGAGGCGATGCAAATGCAGGAACAGGTCATGTCTGCTGGTGATGAGTTGTCTAGTGCGTTGGTGGCTCGTGATGCTGTTCGTGCTGAGGTTCAGGGTGTTTCTGGCAAGGTTGGTGGCTTAAAGTCTCAGGGTTCTCGCCGTATGAAAGCAGCCGAAAAATCATATGCCGAGTATCAGGCTTCTGGTTTGGTTGACATTATGGAAGGAGGCAGGAAGGTCAAGGTTACTCGTGAACGGGCTATAACTATTCTCAACAAGAAGGAAGAGAAGTTAAACAACTCTATTGTGTTGTTGAATGACCGTATCGCTAAAATGTCTGGTCAGCCTGTTGAAAGTGTGTTGAAGCGTAAAGCGGAGCAAGAGGCTCGGTTGTCCACGCTACTTGATTCTAGGCGTGTGCTTGAGCGTTGGACTGAAAAGACTGGTGACGCATTGCGTGCCGATATTGATAATATCTCACACGCAATCGCTTTTGACCCTCCGATGGGGCAGGCAGGGACAGATTCAAGGGCGTGGGCTACACGAGTCAACGCCCGTATTGACGCTACTGCTAAGTTGGAAAACACTCCTGTTAAGAAGGCTTGGGAGCGAGTGACTACACAGTTGGGTGCTGATGAGGCGCAGTTGGCTTATTTGGACAGTGTTGTTATACCTGACATTATACAGCAGCGTGCCGCAGCGATGGAAGGACTTGTTGGTTCTGTTTTACGGGACGACATTAAAGCAGGTTGGCATGTTCTTGAGGGCTTGGGTGTGCAGATACCGCCTGAGATGGCTGCCATTATGATGCCCAATATTGACCGTCTTGCTAACCGTGCCGAGTGGGGAATGTTCCGCCGTGCGTACATGGAATATCATCAGGCGTTTAAAACTTATGCCACTATGTCCACGGGGTTCTTGGTGCGTAATGCTATGTCGGCTACCTTTATGAACAGTGTCGCTGGTGTATCTACCGAGAATATGCGTCTTGGTTTGCAGGCTACTAAGGCGTTGCGTAAGCATGGTGTTTCTGGTTGGCTTGGACCCAAGGGTTTGAACATTACGGACCCTGCGCAGATTAAGATGTGGGAAGATGCGTTGCGTGGTGCCGAGGCTACTGGTCGTGGTATTGCTGACGATTTTAAGTCACCTATAATCAATGGTGGCGCTGCGCACAGAGTGTTGCAGAAGGTTCAGAAGAATCGTTTGACTGATGCTTTTGCCAAGGGTAATGATTTTGTTGAGCGTGCTGTTCGTTTGCCGATGGCTTTGGATACATTAAAATCTGGCGGTTCGTTTGACGATGCTGTTTACCGTATTTCTCGTTACCATTTTGATTATACCGATTTGTCTGCGCTGGATGAAACTGCAAAGCAGTTTATCCCTTTTTGGATTTGGACTACCAAGAACCTTCCGTTGCAGTGGACGGAGCAGTTGCTGCGCCCGTCATCTTATAATGCTTATAGGCAGATGCAGGAACGCAATCCCGTTACTGGCGACATCGCACAACCTGCATGGTTGAGCGAAACTGGTCCGATGGGGTTATTTAATGATTGGGTGTTGAACCCTGACCTGCCAATGTCTCGTATGGGTTCTACTTCTAAGAAGTTGGTTACTGTTTCTGGTTTGCTTGGGCAGGCTAATCCGCTTATAAAGTTGATTCCTGAGAATATTGCTGGCAAACAAATGGGAACCAATGTTCCTTTCAGGGATGAAGGAACCGAGGCTAAAGGCTTGGACAAGGGGATTGCTTATTTGTTGGACCTTGCTGGTGTTGACTCTCGTAATGATGAAGGCAAGTTGGTTATTCCTGATGAGTTGTCCACACAATCAAGTGCTGTTATTCCGTTGTTGGGTAAGGCACAGCGTTTGTCTGGCGGATTTATTGGTGGTAAGCCTACTTATAATGAGCGTTGGTTGACTAGTGTGTTGACCGAAATTGGTGTACCTGTGCGTAAGGTTGGTCCGAGGCAACAGCGTGGTGAACTTATATCCAGAGGGTTTAAGTTGAATGATTTGATTAAGGCGTTAGAAGATAGAGGGATGATACAAAAATGACGGTAAATAAAACTAATTATTTTAACTGGCAAAAGGCGACGGCTGTTGACCGTGCCCGTTTCGGTGGTAAACCTAGCCCTAATGTTGTGGCGTGGAAAGATTACCTGTTGAAGCGTTTCGGTGGCACTAGTGTGGGTATTGTAAATAAGCGTGAAATTCGTGGTGGCGGTTCGTTGTCCACGCATTATTATGGCGCAGCGATTGACTGGCGTTACCCAACCCGTGCGGTTGGGAAACTAGCGATGAAAGATTTGGTTAACAATTCGCAAGAGTACGGCGTTCAAATGATTGTTGATTATGTCGGCAGTGTTATTTGGACACCGAAGAAGGGTTGGCATAAAGCCACATCCAAGGGTCACGGTATGGGGCAGGCTTGGGCTGCGTGGATTCATGTTGAAACCACAAAGACCGATTGGGCTAATAAAAAGCGTCCTGAGGACCGACTTTAATCGTAGATTTGTTCTTCCATACTGTTAACTATAAAGTCATAGTTGACCATGGAATTTTCAAATGCTTCTTCATCGCCTGCGTTTGCTAGGTCCCATTCGTCAATCATGTTTCTGGCACCTAGTTTTGTGATGTGAAACTCAACCACTAGGGTGGTTTCGTTTTCTTCTTCTAGCGAGTTAAACTTTATGTTTAATTCTTTAATTACTTTGTCTAGGTATTCGTCGTCGTTATTTGTAGTCATTGTGTCTGTCTAGTATTTCTTCTAGTCTGGCAAGTGTTTCTGCTGTGGGGCTTGTGGCGTGTTTACGGGCTGCTATGCGCAGTAGCCGTAGTTCTTTATGCGTGTCACGGTACATGTTCCAGCCCGCATTAGAAATTGCTGATGCAAGTTTACTGTTCAAGGCATGCCTCTTCGTATGAGTTAAGTGCCCGCCATGCTTTGCGCCACACTTTTGGTGTGTCGCAATCTTCTTCCAAACACATTATGGAGTATGCTAGTTCGTGGGCTACTTGTTCCCAGTCTGGTTCATTTTTCATTTTTTGTTCTTCCTGCTTTAATGAGTGTAATAACTTTGGTGACATCCGTGATGTCGGCGATGCGTGCGAGTGGTAGCCCCATCTGTTTGGCTTCTCGTTGTAGTTCATTGAGTGTTTCCTTTAGTTCCTTTAGGTTGACCATTTTGTCTTTCGTTTATTTCTATAAATATTGGGTGTTTTAACATTTCGGTTTTTAACCGTTCCAACGCAATGCGTGTCTTGCGCCACGCATGCGATTTGGCTTTAATGTTGAGATTATCTGCAAGCACCTCATAGGTTACCCTGTCGTAGAATATTTCATATAAAACATTCTGGTCCTCTGGGCTTAGCATGGACATGCAGTGCGACACTGCTTCTAGCAGTTCTGGTGGTGTTTCTAAGTCATTAGCAGATGCGTACATGAATGGTTGCATCAGGACTTCAATGTCGGATGCTGATGCTAAGAGTTTTCTCCCTAGGTCATATTGCATCGTATGCCTCGTTGGTCATCAGGTCGGTGATGGCTTCTGGTAGCAACAAGTATCCACGGGACGGGTTAGATGATGACCATGCCATGTTAATCATTGTGGACTTCTTATAGATGTCCTTGTTAACCTTGAGGTAGCGTTTTATGCGTTCTACACTTATAATGTGGAACGCACCTTGAGTGCCGTCTAGTGTGAGTACATACACCCACCATGTTGCTTTGGTGACGGACAACCCTGATGGTTTCCATACGGCTTTGTCGTTTTCGTCACGCAACCTTCGGGGGTTGTGTTCCATTTCTAAAACCATTTTACCGTTACGGTAGCGGTCTGTTTTTACTTCAAAGGCTCCCGACTCCATGGAGTCTAGAAAGTCCTCAACAAGTTTTTCACCTTTTTTACCGAACGCTAGGTCGGTGCGGAAGTCAAACTTTTTGTTTGGTATATCATAATCCGAGAATTTACCTGCTGGAACAGGTGCGTCGGTCATGCTTTCCATGCCTCTACTAGATGGACTTGCTTGTCGTCTGCCCATGCTGCGCCGTTTAAACCATCCATAATGGTTTTGACATAATTATCTATGTCGCCTCGCAACTTGGAGACTTCTAGTGTGGATTCTCCTACGGTGATTTCCATGCTGGTTGGTGTGAACTCAACTCTTAGCCAGACGGGTCCTTCAAATACGGGTCCGTCTGACATGAGGTAGGCACCACGCACAAGTGCTTCTGCTTCTAGCGTTTTTACGGGGGTGAACACACGACCACGGCGTCCTAGACGGGGTCGTCCTTTAGGTGTAGGGCGATTAGGGATTACGATGGTGTGTTGTTTTGACATTATAGTTTTCTAACGGATTATGTTGTTTGATAAACCCGTTGTACGAGTTTATCAATCTCTAGTTCACCATGTGTCCGCAAATGGTACTTGCCCCAACGCAGGTCGGCGTCGGTGAGTATAATGTGTGTCTGGCTGGGGTTAAGCCCAGACCTGACACATTCGTGTCCCAGTTTCGCCAGTGTCCGTGAACGGTCATTGTTGGGCAGTGGACCATCACGCCAGATGACCTTGCCTAGGGCGCTGAGAGGGCGCATGGCGTCTGGTAGGGATGCACATGGCACATAGTCCATGTTGTGGGCTGTGGGGGCTACTGGGGGCTTGTAGAAGGAGGCTATACGGGCAATGGTGTCTGGGTGTGTGAGGTGGGCTTCGGCATCATCAAGAAAGGCGTCAAGGGAGATTGGTGTTTCGTCATCGGTGATGACACGGCGATTAGGGATTGTCAAGTCGTTATGGTTGGGGT
>ENA-UPTL01000202-UPTL01000202.1-marine-metagenome-genome-assembly--contig:-NODE-202-length-14917-cov-4.430359_pt1 | contig 14917 bp, 9 predicted proteins | sample MGYA00238170_ERZ767106 | MGnify/ENA primary metagenome ERZ767106 (study PRJEB28938, sample SAMN06267160) | marine metagenome | isolation source: Columbia River Estuary | place: USA:Columbia River Estuary...
TGGTGTTCATGTGCGAGATAGACTGAGGAAAACAGAGCGGAATGCAATGCCGATGCAAACGTTTTTTTGGGTGGGCTTTTATGGGAGAATGGATCAGGTGATCTCGATGGCTTCGCAGACGTCACGCCAGCCGGGGAAGTTCCATGTATTCGGAAACCCACTGCATTGGTGGGGTTTCACGGGTTGGATGGCGCAATCTCGGCCGTCCAAAAAAATACACGATTCATCGGGTTGGTCGATGAGAGCGAGTCCATCGCGGCGGGGACGCAGGCGCGTGTAACGTTGAATGAACTCGTGTTCCGTGAGTCCCAGAAATTCGGCTATGGCGGAAATGTCGGTTTCCGTCAGTTTAACAAACCCCGGCCAGCGGCAACAATTCGTGCAACGCTGGCAGGCGTAGCGTGGGGAATCACTCACGAAGTCAATCGCCGAGGCGTTTGCCGGGAATGAGATAGTTCACCGCGTAGTCACGAACGGCATCCTCGAGCGAGGTCGTCGGCTGACTGTAACCAGCCTCGCGGAGTTTCGAGATGTCCGCGCAGGTGTAGTATTGGTATTGATTTTTGAGGTTTTCCGGCATGTCGAAATACTCAATCACGGGCTCCTGACCCATGGCGACGAAGAGGGCCGTTGCGAGATCGTTCCAGGTGCGGGCGACGCCGGAACCAACATTGTAGAGTCCGCCTGCATCTTCGTTCTCGGCCAAGTGAAGGGTCATTTCCACGGCGTCTTTGACGTAGATGAAGTCGCGCATCTGTCCGCCGTCGGAATATTCTGGCTTGTAGCTTTTGAAGAGTCGGATGCGACCGGTGCGCTGGATTTCGTCAAAGGCCTTGCAAACGAGGCTTCGCATATCGCCCTTGTGGTATTCATTAGGGCCAAAAACATTGAAATACTTGATCCCTACGATCTCCGGAAGAATTTCCTCGTGGTTGGCATAGAGGTCAAAGAGTTGCTTCGAGTATCCGTAGAGATTGAGTGGACGGAAGCGCGCGAGATCTTCGGTTTTGTCATCCATCCCAGCGGAGCCATCGCCGTAGGTCGCGGCGGAGGACGCATACACAAATCGAGCACCGGAGAAGAGAGCCCAGCGGCAGAGCGACTTGGTGTACGCGTAATTATTGCGCAAAACGAATTCGGAATCTGTGACCGTGGTGGACGAGCAAGCGCCAAGGTGGAAGACGGCGGCGAATCTGCCGAATTTGTCGGAGGCCTCCTCGATGCCATTCAAGAATTCATCAGCGGGAACGTAATCCTCAAAAGTGAGTGGGCGAAGATTGCGCCATTTCTCATCCTCGCCGAGAGCGTCGGTTACGACGATTTGCTCGATGCCACGTTGGTTGAGGGCGTGAACGAGAGCACTGCCGATAAATCCACCCGCGCCGGTGACAAGTACGCGAGCTTTCTCATGAAGAAGGATATCACGGGAGTTTTGTTTTTTTTCACCACTAAGGCGTGATCGGGTGGCTTTGTAGGTCGGTGCGTGCTCGCTCATCGGATATTTTGATATTTTTTAAAGTTTGAGGCCCAGATTGGCAAATGTCTCATCAAAAAGCAGGGTGTTGGCACCGAAGATGGATTTGGCTGTGGAAGTGTAGGCGCGGGCTTTTTTGGGGGTTCCATAACGGTATTCCCAAGCCGCTTGGGCGTAATACCAGGCAGGGGAGTCACCCGGATAGGTGATGTTTTTTATGGAAAGTTTGGCCTTGGATTCGTCACCGAACTCGATGTCACAAAGAGCAACTTTGAATTGCAAAAGCTCATTGCTGGGAGCCTGCGCCGCGAGCATCTGATAGTATCGGCGGGCTTCCGTGTATTTTTTTTGAATGAAGAGCAACTCGCCGTAATTGAATGCAGCTGGAAAAAATCCGGGTTTTTTGTTCAAGGAGAGATCGAAGTATTTGGTCGCGCTCACGAAGTCCTTTTTCTTCATGTAGACCGACCCGAGCAAGTTGAGAATCTCAGGGTCATAGGGCTTTTCCTTTTCGATTTCGATGAGCTTTGCTAGGGCCGAATCGTAGGCTTCGGAACGGAAATCAACGACAATGGAATCCATTAACGCCTGCGAGGTTTCCTCCGCGCTGGGCGACGACAACTGGGCCAGAACCGGAAAAAGGCACTGGCTTAAAAGCAACGGAATCAGATGGTAGATTTTCAAGCCAACCTAATATGCGCCATCCGCTGGTCTGCGAGCAATATCAAAGCGGGATCAAGACTCAGTGATGGGAGGCGCGTGGGGAGGGGAGGCGGTGAAGGTGAGATCGGCGTTTTTTTCCTCCAAGTAACCGATCGTCCAACTGCTCGGGAGCAAAACAACCCAAAACCCAAAAGAGTCGCGTGCCAGGGTGCACCCACTCGGAAGCAGAATTTCTGGCCTCTCTAAAAACGGGGAACCTTCCTTGAGAATCCAGCGCGCAAATTGCCACGGGGCGGTTTCCACGCGGCAGTCGGCGCTGTATTCCGTTTCCAGGCGATATTGCATGACTTCAAACTGCAACGGGCCAACGGCTCCGAGCAGCGGCACACGCGCTACGGCGTCCGGCAGCTCAAATTGTTGAGCCACACCCTCCTTGAGGAGTTGGTCGAGACCCTCGCGGAAGCGTTTGAATTTAGCCGTGCTGGAATTGCGAATGTAGGCGAAGCACTCTGGCGGGAAGCGGGGGATCTCGCTAAATTGCAGAGAGGCATCTTCGCTCACAGTATCGCCGATCAGAAAATCGTAATTTCCCACGATGCCGACGACATCGCCGGCCCATGCCTCATCGACGGTTTCACGATCCTGCGCAAAAAGACGCTGAGAGTTTCCAAGGCGGACGGGTTTGCCAGTCCGAATATGCGTTGCCAACATATCCCGACGGAAGCATCCTGAGACGACTCGAATGAACGAAACGCGATCGCGGTGCTTCGGGTTCATATTCGCTTGGATCTTGAAGACAAATCCCGAGAACGGCTCGTAGTCTGGCTGCACAACCTTTGTTCCGCTAGGACGTGGAGTTGGGGAGGGCGCCAGTTTGAGGAAATTATCCAATAAAAGTTGGACGCCGAAGTTGTTCATCGCACTTCCGAAAAAGACGGGAGTCGATTTGCCCGCGCTTACCGCTGCGAAATCAAAGTCCGTGCCCGCGCCATCGAGTAGCTCGAGTTCGTCGCAAACCTTGGAATAGACATCCGGAGCGAGCGAGGATCTAACAGCTTCATCCTGAATACCTCCGACGGAAACGGGAGCGCGGTAGGTGCCGCCGGGAGTTCTTTCAAAAAGATGGACGGATTTTTCGCGACGATCGTAAACACCTTTGAAGTCGACCCCATCGCCGAGCGGCCAATTCATCGGCAAGGCATGAATGCCGAGAACTGACTCGAGTTCGTCGAGAAGCTCAAGCGGTGGACGCGCTGGGCGGTCGAGCTTGTTCATGAAGGTGAAGATCGGCACGCCACGTTGACGGCAGACTTCAAAAAGTTTGCGTGTCTGAGTTTCGATGCCTTTACCAGCATCGATCACCATGACCGCTGCATCGACCGCGGTGAGAACCCTGTAGGTGTCTTCCGAGAAATCTTTGTGGCCAGGAGTGTCGAGGAGATTCACCACGCACCCGCTGTAGTCGAACTGCAGGACTGTCGAGGAGACTGAAATGCCGCGTTGCTTTTCGAGTTCCATCCAATCGCTTGTCGTGGCGCGTTGGTTCTTGCGGGAAGTGACGCTGCCAGCGAGTTGAACTGCGCCGCCATAGAGGAGAAACTTTTCGGTGAGCGTCGTTTTTCCGGCATCCGGGTGCGAGATGATCGCAAATGTGCGGCGACGGGAGATTTGTTGAAGTGCGGCACTCATATTTCAAAAGGTTTCGGAATTGTGGTGAGGAGTTTCACTCCGTTTTCGCGGATGAGAGCGACGTCCTCATGTCTCACCCCGCCAAGGCCTGGCATGTAGATGCCCGGCTCCACAGTGATGATCTGGCCCGGAAAAAAGGTGGTTGAGCCGAAGCGCGGGGATTCGTGGACCTCCAATCCCAATCCGTGGCCGGTGCCATGGAAAAAGCCCTGCCAGCGACCATTGTCGATCTTGGTGGGGTATCCGGATGCGGCAAAAAATTGTTTCAGCTTTTCATGCACGGGGCCACCCTCAACGCCGGGTTTCATCGCCTTAATGGCCATCTTTTGACCGCTGAGGCAGGTCTCCCACATGTGACGCTGGGCATCACTCGCCTTGCCGCGAACAACTGTGCGAGTAAGGTCGCCGTGGTATCCGCTCTGGGCATCGCGCGGGAAGATGTCGAGAATGATTAATTGATTGGCCAAGAGGGGACCGGTGCCACGTGCATGAGGGTCGCAGGCGTGTTCACCACAAGCCACGATGGTATCCCCCCTCGCCACACCGCCGGCCTGGAGGACAGCGGTCTCCATTTCCAATCGAAGGATCTCAGAGGTGAGCTGCAATCCTCGGTGTTTAAGCGTGAAATCATTCTGAATTCGAGCGCTGCGCAGGACTTCTAATCCCCGAGTCATTCCCGCCTCGGCGATCCGGGTGGCGGCTTCCATTGCTTCGATTTCTGCGAGAGATTTGATTTCCCTCTCCGGTAAAAAGGCACCTTTCGATGGCTTGACGGCTAGTCCGAGTGCTTTGAGTTCTTTTGCCAAGCCAAGTGGGAAATCGGATGGGACTTCGACTTTGGTGACTTTTTTGGAAATCAGCCAAGCCATGACGACTTTGGCAAATGAAGGACGCTTCGAGGACGACCGCGCGGCCATCTTTTCAAAATCGGAATAGGCATTCACCACATCGACTTTGGCTTCCGCACGTCCGCGATCGACCTCGAGATCACTCAGGAGAAGGTGGGTTTTTCCCTCTACCTCTAGAAACGAAAAAGCATCTGGAGCGCGAAAACCCGATGCGTAAAGCATATCGGCATTGGCCTCACTGGAAGCGATGATAAGTTTGGGACGTGCCATGTGTGAAAAGGGGACAAAGTAGCATCACATGCTCCCACGCGCTAGAAGAATGGAACCGCCCGAGATGGCTCGATGAGTGTTCCTTCAAACTTTGCTCGTAAGCAAAGGTATCGCTTGCTAGTCCGCTTGAAAGCGCGGTTTTTTAAGCTCCGTAGCTTTTTGTGAAACGCTTGCGACTTTCGGGTTCCGGCTGATCGGCGGTTTTTGCAGGCTCGGATGTCGTTTCGGCGATTGGCTCCGGAGTTGGCTTAGAAGTTGTTTCGGTTGGGGCGTTTGAAGAGGCTTGGACGAAAGCAAGGCGAAGGTCGGCTAGCACGCCAGTGAGCATTTGCGTCTCTTCGTTGGAGAGGTTTCCGCGAGTTTTATCCTGCAGCATTTCCAGCATGTCTATAAACATGCGGGCATAGGGAAGATTCGTCTCGGGTTGGTTCGTTTGGGGATTGGGGATGCGGCCAAGGAACATGGCGGCTTGCTGGGCTTGCATCATGACAAGTTCCATGAAGCGTTGTGCCATTTCACCGGCGTTGATGGAGTTTCTTACTTCGGCCATAGAATTATTTATTTTCGGTTGGTTGGTTTTTTTCGGGCGGGAGCACAGTGGCTTCCACCGCATTTTCAGATGAGAAGAATTTCGCAGCAACGCGACGGGTATCGTCCAGAGAGACTTTTTCGATGTCTTCTTTACGGCGCTTGTAGGAATCAAAGCCCAAGCCCATCAATTCATCAACGGCGCAGGCGGCGGCGAAGGCGCTGTTGCTCTGGTTGCGAATCGCTTCTCCTCCGATGAGCTTCGCGCGGGCGCGGGTGAGTTCCTCCTGGGTGAGCCCGCCTTTGGCAAGATCGGCAATCTCGGATCGCATCTCGTCGGTGACGGGAGCGACTTTCTGTGGGTCTGTGCCCAGATAAAAGAGAAATGCGCCCGGGGCGAGCCCGCAGAACTGGGTGGCTCCGACAAAATAGGCTAGGCCCATCTTTTCGCGAATTCGGTTAAAGAAGCGTGAACCGAGATCGCTCGAGGCAACACTGATGAGCTCCAGTGCGATGCGGTCGGGATCCTTCGACGAGGCGCCTTGATATCCGATCATCAAAACGGCCTGTTTTTTATCCAGAAAGGATTTTGCTGGTGCTACACTGCGATTCGGCTTTGGGGAGGGGACTTCCTCAAATGCGAGATTCCCCGGAGGGAGGGCGGCGAGGTGCTTCTCGAGGAGTTGGCGAACCTCATCGGCTTTCACATCACCGAAAACGGAAACCACGCCGTTGCGGGCGGTGGCGAAGTTTTTGTGAAATTCTTTGAGCTGTTCTTGGGTAATGGAATTGACCGAATCGGGAGAGCCCAAATTGCGAAGCCCGTAGGGATGGGATCCAAAGAGGTTTTCGCGAACGAGATTGCGGGCGACTGATGTCACTTGCTCTTCGTCGGCTTTGATACCAGCCACTTGGCTTTTCTTTTCGAGTTCGATCTCGCGCTCTGGGAACAGGGGATTGAGAAGGACATCCGAAAGAAGCTCTACTCCCAAGGTCAAGTCGGGTTGCATGATTTCCACCCCGACGCTGAATGAATTATTCCCGCTATCCGAGCCGATGCTGCCGCCAACGCCCTCGATCTGATCGGCGAGTTCTTCTGCAGTGCGCGATTTCGTGCCTTTGAGAAGGGTTTGTGAGTAGAGGCGAGTGATGCCATTAGTTGCCCGTGTCTCAGCGAGGAGTCCTCCACGGAAGACGGCATTGATGGAAACCAGCGGCAATCTCGCATCTTCGCGCACAAGGAGACGAAGTCCATTCGAGAGAGTGAACTTCTGGATCTCGCCAGGCTTGATGTCCGCCGTACTAGCTTTTTTACCTGCAAGAGAGCCTGTGGGATTGAGAGACGTGATATTGATGGTGTCATCACGGAGGTATTGGTTCGCGACACGTTGGATATCCGCCTCCGTGACATTACCGATCAAGTCGATGTAGTGTTTTGAGAAGTTCAGGTTGCGGGTCAGCATCCAGTTTGAACCGACATCACTCGCCTTGCCGCGTGCCGTGGTGAGAGCGCCTAATTGCGAGGAGAGAATGGAGCGACGGGCCCGGTCAAGTTCCGCCTTTGTGACGCCATTTTTTTTGAGGTCCTCGAGAATGGCGAGGGATTCCTTTTCAGCTGCATCACGCTTGTCTGGATCGGTGACGGCCTGCATCACGAAGATGCCTTCATTTTGCAGAGAAAACATCCCAGCAGATGCGCTATGAGCGATCTCCTTGCGCTCACGGATCTCACGATTGAGACGAGAACTGGCACCACCGCCGAGGATGTCACCAAGGATTTCGAGTGCGGGAGTGTCGGAGTTGGTCAGGCCTGGAATGCGCCAAGAAAGCGAGAGGCGGGAAAGCTCTGTAGGAAATTCCTCGTGGGTCACACGACGGCCCATCTGGGCTGGTTCGCTGGCTATGTAGACAGGATCGAGTGCCACGCGGGGAGTGGATGCGAAATGTTTACCGAGTTCCTCGTGGATCTTGGAAGCATCGACATCGCCGACCACGACAAAAGTGAGGTTATTTGGAACGTAACGAGATTTGTAGTAATTCAGGACATCCTCGCGAGTGAGCTTGTTGTACACGTCGAGATAGCCGATCACCGGATGGCGATACGGGCTTTCCTTGAATACGGTATCAAGCATGAGCTGGGAGCTCTGACGACCGGGATCATCAAATCCCATCGCAAATTCGCGTCGGATGACTTCTTGTTCTTTGGTATATTCGGCTTCCGGTAAGGTCGCATTCTGCATCGCATCGGCCAAGATTTCGACAGCTTCCAAGGCTCCATCCGCAGGTGTATCAATCCAGTAAACCGTGCGGTCGAAAGAGGTGTAGGCATTGATGTAGCCGCCACGGTTTTGAATTTGCTTGGCGATCTCTCCGGGGGCGCGGGATGTCGTCCCTTTGAATAACATATGCTCGAGGATGTGAGACATGCCGGCTCCCATCTTTGTTCCCTCGTGGATGCTGCCCGTCGCGCACCACGCTTGAACGCTCGCTACTGGAGCACTGCGGTCTTCCTCGACAATGAGGGTAAGCCCGTTGTCGTAAGTGAAAACTTGGGCGGCGGACTCGGGTAAAGCGGGAGTGGAACTGGATGCGGCGGGTGCGGGTGCGGACATAAATAGAAAAGCAGAGGCGGAAAGGATCAAAAGCCGACGGAGTATCATAAGGTGGGTTCGACCTCGGCAGGAGGTTCATCGTTCAAAGGATTTTCCTCAGGGCGGAATGGCAGCACAAACGATTCCTGAAAATCAAAAACGCTGCGGAACGACTCGAGTGTATCCTCGTCGGTTTTCCCGAAAATGCCTGCCTGTACAAGGTTGAATACCATCTGGCCGACGTCCTCTGTGTTTCTAACTCCCCAATAATCGAGCACCATGAAGGACATCGGTCCGAATTCATTGAGAGCATGGAGTCGGAATCCCTCCAGCAACTCGATCGCTCCGACGTGTGGGCTCGTTTCCTTTCGGGACTTTTTGCGGCGCTTAATCGTGGCCTCGAGGGAGTCCCTTAAAAAAAGGTAGGCTTCGGGGTTGTAACGGTTGTCCTCACGGGAGAGGGCTTCGATGGTTTCTTGAAATCCTATGGTCTGCATCAGTGGGTCTTGTGAGCGTGCTCCAGCGAGGCCTTGAAGGGGCGGGTTCCTCTCCAATGCTGGACACCTAGCCCAAGCAGAAGAATGAAAACAAAGCCCGCAACGAGGAGTTGTTCGCGGCGTGTCAGCTCAAACATGGCGGTTATCATAATGCCAATTTCACATCGTGCAAGACACGCGATAAGCGATAAGCGAGAAAGTGGAAAGATCGCTGGAAAGGGGACGTTTTTTTCTAGTTTGCATCGAGTTTGATGCCGTTTTTTGCTGGTTTGGGGGCAAGGTTGAGTCAGTGACATTCTGAAAGCCACTTTTTGCCCTTAGGAAAAGAATTTCGGCCTCTGCGATTGGGATGGAATGATTAGATCAGAACCCTCTTTTTTGCATTTGGAAAAAATATCGTCACTTTGGCGACCAGGGCCACTGCGCATGATCCTATAACCAAAAATAAAACGAATTTGCGAGATTTTGGTGGGCTATGTTTAAATACGAAATGATGTCCAGTAAACCGAGCGCCACTTCGATTCCTACGTATGAGGAAAGGCTTGAAGATTTGATCAATGAAATTAGCTCTCGAGATATTAGTAGGGGCCGATTCCTTTGGCGTACCAAGGCTGTGGAAAATGTCACATGGAATGAAACCGAGCGGGTGATATCGGCCTCTGTTTTTGGTTCAAAGAAATACTCCGTTACTATTGCCTTTGAGGATCTCGATGCCTCGGGTGAGTGCGACTGCAAAGCCCGCGTGGATTGCTCTCATGTGGTAGCTCTCATTTTTAAGGCGCGTGAAATAAAAATCCTGCCAGCCCAAATTCCTTATTCCGCAACGGCCCAACCTGCTGCCGAGCCAGATTCCATCTTTGGAGCGATCCCATTGAAGTTTGGAAAAAAACTGCCGAACAACGCGATGAAGTTTCTTAAATCGGCGGATTCTTGGTGGAAATCCCGAAAACGGACTATCTCAATCATCGATTTTTCTAAGGCACTTGGGCGATCGACATATTGGAGATCTGAAACACATGAGATTTATCCTGAGCAATTCCCCCCGCAGTCCGCAGCGGAGTATTTAGCTTACCTCACCCAATTGGCGCGAAAGGTTGATATGCCGGTCCCTTTCCCGATCGAGTTAATAGTCGATCTCGATGTGCTTATCCGATTGGAGAATCAATGGAACGCACTCAGGGATACCCAAAAATGGCGCCACGTCTTAGGGTCTTGGAAGAATCCGGAGGCTTTAGTGGATCACACTCCGCCCGTGCTTCGGTTTCGACTCACGAAAAACGACCCCGTTATAGAAATCCGCCATCCTGGCGAATCGGAGTTCACTTTGGCCCGCGCTAAAGACCTCAAGCCGCTAATCCTCAGAAACAACTATGATGAACCGCCTGCTGAAATGAGTGCAGGGTCGCACATTGTCCTACGAACGTTGGTGGACAAATACGGTGAATTGCGTGCCACTGATGTGAAAGCAATGTCCTCGTCACTCAACAAATCCCTCAGCCAGCTTGCAAGCAGTGCGGATTTATTTCACTCGCATGTCGTCGGGATGAATGGGATCCAGGTTGAGTTTTCAAGTGACCACCTTGTTTGGAATCTCGCGAATCCTGATGAGGGAACCGACTATTACGAGCTAAGTCTGAAGACGGAAAGTGGTGAGATACCTCTTCCGCCCCTTGCTATTTTGACAGGGAAACCACTTCGCTACATTACCTGCGATCGTGTCTATGCGCTAGATTACTGGCCATTTGGCAATGAATCTGTCTCATGGCCACAGCGAATTCCAGTGAAGGCGCTCGAATCCGACGAGGGTATCAATGCCCTTGCCAAGCTGAAATTGTCTCCGCCCAAACATCTCGCGGAGAAGATTCAAATCATTTCGGCGGATATTGTCGTGCGTTGCCGCATTTTTCACTATGACAATGCCGCCACGGATTATTTGCAAATTAGTGGAAAGACAACTTTCGGTGATTACGAAGTGCCACTTCTCTGGAATGGAGAAAACTGGGTCCATGGGCGCTCCTCAGAACCCCAAAAAACTCCACCACATGACACGTTCATTCAGATAGACAAATCCACGATCCTGCCGACAACGCTCTGGCTTCGGAAGATGACAAAGAAGACTGCGGCATTTGACTACTCGGAAATTTGGACTGAACAGCGCATTCAGGGCAAAGACTGGCCAGAGCAGTTTATTTCGTGGCTCGACGAGCGCCCGGAGGGATGCCTCGTCGAACTCGATTCCAATCTCGCCAGCCTCAGGGATGGCAATGTCGCCGGGTATGTTCAAATTCAAATTGAAGAAACCTCCGCAGAAATCGACTGGTTTGATTTGAGTGTCGCATTGCATGTCGATGACTCCACGCTTACCCAAGAAGAGATCAACCTTCTTCTCAAGGCTAAAGGAAAATGGGTGCGCATCGAAGGAAAAGGATGGAGAAAACTGAGTTTCCAACTCTCGGAAGAACAAATCAAGGAACTCGCCGATCTCGGTCTGGCGGTGGATGATTTCAGTCACGAGAAGCAAAGGCTTCATGCACTGCAACTCGGATCACTCACCAAGAAAAACACATCACTGCTTGGTTCCGAGCGAGTGCAGCAAATCAAACGTCGCATCGAGGATATACAGACCCGCGTCACACCACCCGCACCTGAAGCCATCACCGCCACTCTGCGGCCGTATCAACTTGAAGGCTTTCACTTTCTCGCCTACCTGACAGCCAACAACTTTGGTGGCGTGCTCGCAGATGACATGGGCCTTGGTAAAACACTGCAAACGCTCACCTGGATAGCGTGGCTCAGAAAAGAGAAGAATATCACTGAACCCATGTTGGTGATTTGTCCGAAATCGGTTCAGGACAACTGGCAAAACGAGTGCATAAAATTCTTTCCCGAACTCAAGGTCGAGATTTGGAACCGCACCAACGCCGATTCAAAAAAAGCGATCTCCGACTCCACCAACCTTCTCGTCATCAATTACGCCCAGCTTCGCAATAATGAGGAATTGCTGCGCTCGGTCACATGGGGCGCCGTGATTTTGGATGAAGCCCAAGCCATCAAAAATCCAAGCTCTCAAAATGCCAAAGCCGCCTGTTCTTTGGTGGCACGACATCGTTTGGCTCTTACTGGGACCCCAATTGAAAACCGACTACTCGATTTATGGTCGATCTTTGCTTTCGCCATGCCTGGGGTTCTTGGGAAACGGGCCAGTTTTGTTAGGAACTTCGATGGTAAGGTGGATCTCTTTGCCCGTCGCCGACTCTCCGCGCGCACGCGTCCATTTTTACTCCGCCGAACAAAAAATGAAGTCGCCCGCGATTTGCCCGACCGCGTCGAGGAAGACATCCTTGTGGAATTTGAAGGAACGCAAGCCGCTCTTTACAAAGCCGAACTCAAGCGCGCACGCGCTCAGTTGCTAAAGGTGGAAACAAGCAAACAACTCGACAAGCTGCGATTTAACATCCTCACCAGCCTTCTACGTCTCCGGCAGATTTGCTGTCATCCACGACTTCTGGGCCTTGAAACTTCATCCAAAAAAGCAAAAAAGGATCCCCTTAGTGAAGACAGCACGAAAGTTACCGCTCTCATGGAGCTGTTAGAACCTCTCATGGAGGAAGGCCAGAAGGTTCTCGTGTTCTCCCAGTTTCTCGAAATGCTCGAAATCATTCGTGATGAAATAACCCAACGAGAATGGCCCTTCTTCATGCTTACTGGGCAAACCGAGGATCGCGGAAAAATTGTCGACTCGTTCCAAAATCACGAAGGTGCTGGCATTTTCCTGATCAGTCTCAAGGCGGGAGGTGCAGGGCTCAATCTCACCGCTGCCAGTTACGTGGTCCTCTTTGATCCTTGGTGGAACCCAGCCGTGGAGGCACAAGCCATCGACCGCACCCACCGGATTGGGCAGAAGCAAACTGTTTTCGCCTATCGCCTGCTTATCAAAGATACGATTGAGGAAAAAATCCGGCGCCTACAGAAACACAAAGGAAATATTGCAAATGATATTCTCGGAGAGGAAAACTTCGCTCAAGCCCTCACTCTCGATGACTTCCAATTTCTCCTCGGTGATGAGACTGATGAGTAAGCCAGTGGATATTGCGCGTCCAGTTAAGCGCTAAAACATGGCATTTAGAGTGCGTTTTCTTGCTTTTTACTGCACTTTAAAAAAGAGGCATAAAAAACCCTCAGATGCTTTATTTAAGCGGTTCTGAGGGGGAGCCGGCACTCGGATTCGAACCGAGGACCTACGGTTTACAAAACCGTTGCACTACCACTGTGCTATGCCGGCGTGGCACTGAAAGAGTTGACTTTTCTAATGCAATATTTTCGCTGAATCAAGCGCTGATTATAAAAAAACTCAAAAAGAGATAAGACAGCAAAAAAAAGACCTCAAGGGGGAGAGTGGGCAGCCGTCTTTTTAGAAACGGACATCCTGGCCTTCTGTGGCCGCGAAGACATTCAATTTTGAGCCAACTGGCAACAGCCCTTTCGAATCGGCCAGCATTTGATCAACGAAATCATCATTGTGCGCTGGGTCATGGTGGGTCATGTAGAGATTCTTGACTTCCGCACGTTCCGCTAAATTGACGACGCTGCGAAAGCATCCATGGCCCCATCCACGGCGAGTTTCGATTTCCTTGGGGGTATATTGGGTGTCGGCAATCAGAACGTGGGCACCCTTGATGAATTCGATAATGCGAGGCTCGTCGGGGCCTTCGGTTTCATGGTCGGAAAGAAAAACCAAGCTACCGGTGGGGGTATCAAAGCGATAAGCCAAGCAGCCACCGGGATGATTCGTCGGACATGTCGAAAACTTCACATTTTCCAGATCGTAGTTCTTTTGACCGTCGGGGAGCAAGTGAGCGAACGTGATCTGGCATTTCATCCCCTCCAGAGGAATCGGAAAGCAGCTGTCGCCATCCATCATTTTTCCAAAAATCGATTCCAGAGACTTTGGGGAGGGATCCCTGCCAATAATGCGAATCCGATTTTGGGGCATGTAGGCGGGAATAAAAAAAGGAAACCCTTGGATGTGATCCCAGTGAGTGTGGGTGTTGAGTAGGGTTAGCGATAACGGGTTCATGCCGAACTCATCAACGAGAGCTGTTCCCAAGGGACTAATCCCAGACCCGGCATCGATGATAATGATTTGGCCATTGATGCGTAACTCCAGACAAGTCGTGTTACCACCATATCGCGCTGTCGAGGCGCCTGGAGTCGGCAGGGATCCTCTTACACCCCAAAAACGTGCAAAAGAAGGCAAGTTTGAATGATCTGAGATATTATTCATTAGGGGAATGGCATAAGTATTTAAAATTAAACTCTACTTAAATGGAAGAAATTTATTGCTAAGAAAACTTGACGAGATTTGACGTTAAAAAATCGCCGGTTTCATTTCTGAGATGGTAATCGCTTTGCGAATTCGGGTCGGTAAAACCACTCGGACCAATAAAAAGTCCCGGCTTTGGTCATTTGGATAGGCTCGTCGATCCATCCGCCCGTGCCGTCTGGACGCCGGATGCGGTAGGCATTTTTCCACATCACGCTTGAACCTTCTGGCACAAAAAGAAAGAGGTAAGGCTGATCCTGATAGATGAGGCTTTGCATGCGCCCAGCGGATTCGATGATTTTTTCTCGGCGGTATTCCTGACGAATGCTTTCCAACAAGCTGTCCACCTCGGGGTTTTTGTAGCCCACCACGTTGAGTTGCTCAGGGTTGGACTGGGAGGAATGCCAAATCTGATATTGATCAAAGCTGTTGCCGAGCGACCACCCAAGGACAATGGCGTCGAAATCGCCTTTGTTGACGTGGTTTTTTAAAAACACGGTCCACTCGTAAAGTTCGACCTTCATCTCGATGCCGATTTTTTTCAATCCGTCTTGTGTGAGTGTGGCGATATCTCGGCGGGCCTCGTTACCATTGTTCGTGATGAGAGTGAAGCTGAAACGCTGGCCGTCTTTTTCGAGAATTCCATCCGCGCCTGGTTTCCAACCGGCTTCGCTCAGAAGGCTTTTAGCTTTTTCGGGATCATAATCAAAGGGCGCTACGGAAGGATTGAAAAACCACATTTTCGGTGTGAAAATTCCCGTGCTCTGAAGGCCACGACCGTAAAGAATGAATCGAACCATCGAGGGGACATCGACGGCGTGAGCGAGTGCCTGTCGAACGCGTGGGTCTTGAAAAAGGGGCCGCTTCAGATTCCATCCGATATAGTTGTAAGTCGAGGACGCCTCGGTGAAGACCTCGAAAAGAGGGTTTTCCTTGAATGCCGAAACAGTCCAAGGGGCCGCACTCCAAAAATCCACCTGCCTCGTCTCAAAAGCGAGGCGAAGGGTGAGTTGATCTGGCATGAAACGGTAAAC
>ENA-UPTL01000203-UPTL01000203.1-marine-metagenome-genome-assembly--contig:-NODE-203-length-14847-cov-4.039075_pt1 | contig 14847 bp, 14 predicted proteins | sample MGYA00238170_ERZ767106 | MGnify/ENA primary metagenome ERZ767106 (study PRJEB28938, sample SAMN06267160) | marine metagenome | isolation source: Columbia River Estuary | place: USA:Columbia River Estuary...
GCTCCCGGTCGGTCAGGAACCTTTCGGTGTGCTCGATTTATGAGGCAACAGGGGGCAGGCCGAGAAAGCCGCGCGCGGCCGAGCGGATCTTTTCGATTTCCTCTTCGGTGTAATCCCGCTTCCCCTCGCAGGCCCAGACGGTGCCGGGCCACGCCGGATCATCCGACGAGCGGCCGACAATGTGGATGTGCATCTGCCGGACCTGGTTGCCGATGCACGCGACGTTGAGTTTTTCCGGGTGGAAATAGCCGGCGACGAATTCCGAAACGCGGCGCATCGCGAGCATCACTTCCTCGTATTGCTCCGGTGAAAGCTGGTGCAAATCCTCGACGCCCTCGACCTCCGGGACGAGTAGCAGCCAGGGGAAAAGCGCGTTGTTTTTCAAAAGCAGCCGGCAGCCGCCAAGCCGCCCGATTTCAAAGCCGCCGGAAGCCAGACGTGGATGGATTTCAAATGCCATGCCGCATAAAGACAGAAGCGGGAGGATCTGTCACCCTTGCAGTGACCGGCCAAGCCGCTATAACCCGGCGAGATGAATTTCCGCCGCCTTTACCCGCTCAATGGATTTCCGCAGCAGCGGCAGTTGTGGTCGTGGATCTCTTTCGACGTCGCGAACCAGTCGTTCACGCTCATCATCAACACGCTGCTGTTCTCAATTTTTTTCTCTCAGGTAGTCGTCCGGAACGACGCCATCGACGACCGCGTGTGGGCGCTGACCTACGGCGGCAGTATGTTGCTCACCGCGATCCTATCACCTCTGGCCGGGGCGGCGGCGGACGAGCGGGCGTGGAAAAAGCGCTTCCTCGTGGGCTCCGGCTTGATGTGCGGGGCTTTCACCTGCGCGCTTGGCTTCATCCAGCCGGGACAAATCTGGCTGGCGGTCCTGCTTTACGTTCCGGCGAACTTCGCGTTCTCGATCGGTGAGAATTTCCTCGCAAGTTTCCTGCCGGGCCTCGCGAAACAAAGCGAAGTCGGGCGGGTGAGCGGATTCTCCTGGGCCTGCGCCTACACCGCCGCGCTGCTGCTGCTTGTCCTAACCGCCGGCGCGATGGTCGTGCTCAAGCTGGAATCCGCCGACACATGGCGGCCGTTTTTCGTCTTCTCCGGGCTGTGGTTCCTCGCCTTCACCATCCCCACGGCGCTGTGGCTGCACGAGCCACAGGTGCCGCGCGTCATGCATCCGGGAAGTAATATGCTCGCCGCGGGATTCGTGCGGTTGGCGGAGACGGTCCGCGAGACCGCGCGCTACCGCGACCTCGCGCTGCTGCTAGTCGCGTCCCTGTTCTACGGCACGGGCATGAGCGTGGTCGTCTTTTTCTCTAGCAAGCTGGCGGTGGAATACGGCTTCCAACAGGTCGATCTGGTGGTCTTCGTCGCGGTGATCACCGTTTCGGGGATCATCGGCACGATCATCCCCACGCTCTATCAAGACAAGCTCGGCCACCGCCGCTCGGTGGTGATCTTCCTGGTGATCTGGCTGGCGACGGCGCTGGGCTTCGCTTTTTACGCCTACCTTTACGACACCCACGCGCGGAGCGGCGCGGCCGGCGACTATCCGACCTGGCCGCTGTGGCTGATCGGCAACCTGCTAGGATTCGGGCTCGGCTCGCTGGGATCCGCAAACCGGGCGTTCGTGAGCTACCTCGCCCCGCCTAGCCGGGAAGCGGAAGTCTTCGGGATCTGGGGGCTGATGTGGAAATTGTCGGCGATCACCACGTTTCCCTTCGCCTGGGTGAAGGACACCATGGGAACCGCGCCGGCGCTGCTGGTGCTCGCCGGCTTCATTTTCGCCGGTCTGGTGCTGACGCTCATGATCGACGAGCGCCGGGGCTTGGCGGCGCGGCAAAAATAATTCCGGGTATTTTCCAAGAAACAAGGCGGCGGCGGGTCTTCACCATGAAAGCCCAACTCCACCCATTGTTTCCCATGAACCCGAACCCCGATTCCACACCCGCAGTCCCCAAGCAGAAATTCTGGCAGAAACTCGGCGGCGGCTCGCTCTCGGTTTCACTGCTCCTCCACCTCTTCCTGCTCGCCGGCGGCGTGGTCTGGGTGTTCCAGGTCATTCCTAACGAAGAGGAGAAGACCGACGTGGATTTCACCACCCGCTCCGGCGGCTCACCGGCATCCGAACTGCGGGAAACCAAGCAGCGCGCGCAAATGATCCAGCCCAATCTCTCGCGGGTTTCCGCCCGTGACGTGGCTAACGGCCTGATACTCCCGGAGCCCGAGCAAGTCGTCGAGATGACCTCGCTCGGCGGAATCGGCGGCGGCTCGCTCTCCAAAGGCCCCGGCGGCGCAGGCGGCGATTTCACCAAGGACAGCTGGCAAGACGGAGCGATGACACCCGGCGGCGGGACCGGCCCGCTCTTCCGCCTGATTCCCGAAGACATGCGCAAGCGTTGCTCGAAGAGCGACCGCCTCGCGCGGCTCAAGGAAAACGGCGGCACTCCCGCTTGCGAGGAAGCCGTGGTGAAATCCCTCCGCTGGCTCAAGGCCAATCAGAATCCCGACGGCTCCTGGGGCGGCGCTAACCAAGCGGCGATGACCGGCTTCTCCCTGCTAGCCTACTTCGGCCATTGCGAAACTCCGGCGTCCGAGGAGTTCGGCGACTCGTGCATGCGCGGCATCGTCTATCTGGTCAATCTCGGCATGAAGAACGATGGCAAACTGGCCGGCGATTTCACCACCAACCACTGGAGCTACGAGCACGCCATCGCCACTTACGCGTTGGCCGAAGCCGCCACCTTTTGCAAGGAGGGGAAAATCGACGTCCCGTCGCTGCTAGAACTAACCGCGAAGGCCGGTCAGTTCATCATCGACAACCAGAATGAAAACGGCGGCTGGGCTTATCTTTATGCCACGGAAGGAGGGCATACCGATGTTTCGGTGGCAGGCTGGCAGCTTCAGGCGCTCAAGGCGTGCAGCCACACGAAGCTCAAATTCAAAGGCATGACGTCATGCGTCAACAAGGGACTCGCCTATTTGAACAAGTGCCAGCACGACAGCGGCGGCTACGGCTATCACGGCCCCCATCCGACACAAGCCGGCTACTTCACGCTCACCGGCGTCGGGATGCTCTGCAACCAGATGTGGGACAAGGGAAGCCGCGCGGAAGTCCGCAAGGCCGCGAAGTATGTGCTGGAAAACACCCGCTTCGACTATAACACCGGGTTCTGCGACCTCTACGGCCATTACTACGAATCCCAGGCGATGATGCAACGCGGCGGCGCCGAGTGGAAACAATACAACGACCTCTTCCGCGACCAACTGCTCGACAACCAGGACGCCGACGGCTCATGGAAAACTCCCGGCGGCGGCAACAAGCCGCGGGCAGTGGCGGCCAGCTGGCAGACTGACAAAATCTATCGAACCTGCCTCTGCACGCTGATGCTGGAAGTTTACTACCGCTTCCTCAACTCGGGCGGCGGCGCGAATGAACGTCCCGGGATTTGAAAGCCACAACCGCGCCGGACTCGGGAGTTGCCTTGCAGCAGCGCGGGTTCCGGTCAACGCTGCGGCATGAATCGTGACGATCTGCCGCTGGACCGGCAACTGCGCCAGGAAATCCTGTTCGCCCGCGAGCGGGTGTACCGCTTCGGCAAGGCGACACCGCTGGAGCGGCTCAATTTACCCGGACCAGGCCCGGAAATCTGGGTGAAACGCGAGGATCTATCCGCCGTGAAATCCTACAAGTGGCGCGGCGCGTGCAACCGGATGGCGATGCTCACTCGGGCGGAAGCCGCGCGCGGCGTGGTGACCGCCTCTGCCGGAAACCACGCGCAGGGCGTCGCTCTCGCCGCCCGCACGCTCGCCATCCGCGCGCGGATCTACATGCCGCGCTCGACGCCGAAAGTGAAACAAAACGCGGTGCGCCACCACGGCGGCGAGTTCGTGGAAATCCATCTGAGCGGCGATAGTTACGACGAAGCCGTCTCCGCGGCACGGGCGGACGAGGCGGCGAGCGGCGCTGTTTATGTCCACGCTTATGATGATTTGAAAGTGATGGCCGGCCAAGGCACCTTGGCGGATGAAATCGTGCTATCAGGACACGGCCCCTTCGATGCGGCCTATCTGCAGATCGGCGGCGGGGGGCTGGCAGCCGGCGTTTCCACCTGGCTGAAGACTTACTGGCCGGACATCGACATCGTCGGTGTGGAGGGCGTGGGCCAGGCGTCGATGAAAGCCGCCCTGGCGGCCGGAAAGCCGGTGGCGCTCGATGACGTGGATTTGTTCTGCGACGGAACGGCGGTTAGAAAAGCGGGCGAGCTGCCGTTTCAAATCTGCCGGCACACGCTGTCGCGGATCGAAACGGTGACGAACGCGGAAGTCAGCGAGGCGATCCGCGCACTGTGGGAAGGCCTGCGCTGCATTTCGGAACCGTCCGGCGCGATGGGGCTGGCGGCGGTTTTGAAAAACCGCGAGGCGCTGGCGGGCAAACGCGTCCTGGTGGTGCTCTGCGGGGCGAACGTCGATTTCCTCCAACTCGGGCTCATCGCGCAATCGGTGGGGATGGGCAACAAGACCAGTCGCACCCTGCGCGTCCGCATCCCGGAGCGCGCCGGAACGATGCTGGAACTGCTAGACACCTGCTTCGAGGGCCTCGACATCGCGGATTTCCAATACGGCAAGACCGACGCGCTCGAAGCGTGGCCGGCGTTCACCATCCACGCGGATGACCCGGCGGTGCTGGACGCCCTGCCGGCGAAACTCGACGCGCACGGATTCGCGTGGGAGGACCTGACGGGGGCGGTGGACATCGCCTTCCGGGCGATCCCGCTGCGCGGTGACCTGTTGAAAAACACGGCCTTCCTGCGGCTGGATTTCTACGAGCGCCCCGGAGCGCTGCATGATTTCCTGGACCGACGGATTCGGGGCAACGCGAGTTTGTGCTATTTCAACTACCGCCATTCCGGCGAGCGGATCGGCCGGGCATTGATCGGGCTGGATTTCCCCTCGCCCTACGAGCGGGACGCGCTGCTGATGACCATCCCCCGTCACGGCGAAGGATACCGACTCTGCGAGACCGTGGACGAGGCGACGCAAAAAAGGTTGTTGGGACAGCCGTGAGTCCCATCCGTCGCTTGTGAAACTTTTCACAAAGCACGCTTGCCCGGTCCGCCCCGGATGGACATATTCCCGCGCGAACACCGCCGGGCTCTTCTTGCACAAGCGTCCGGCGCTCTTATTTAGCCATGAGCGACACACCTTCGGCGACCGCGGAATTGAAACTGCCTAAAGACCAAGCTGCCGAAAAAGGCCTGGTCAACGTCCAGATCGACGGCGTTTGGCACCAATTTCCCAAAGGCACACGGATGATCGAGGCTTGCCGCCAAGCACAGGTCATCGTCCCCCACTATTGTTACCACCCGAAACTCAGCTCGCCTGGAAATTGCCGGATGTGCCTCGTGCAAATGGGCATGCCGCCTCGGCCCACCCCCGGTCAGGAGCCTCAGCGCGACGAGAACGGCTATGAGCCGATCGGCTGGATCCCCCGCCCCGTCATCGCCTGCGCCAACACCATCGGCGAAAACATGGGCATCCGCACCACCGGCGAGCTCGTGGAAAAATGCCGCGAGGGCGTGATGGAATTTCTTCTGATCAATCACCCGCTCGACTGCCCGATCTGCGACCAGGCCGGCGAATGCCGCCTCCAGGAGCAATCCGTCCAGCACGGCCGCGGCGTCTCGCGGTTCGTTGACATGAAAGTGAAAAAGCCGAAAAACGTCGATATCGGCCCGCGCATCCGGCTCGACGACGAGCGCTGCATCATGTGCAGCCGCTGCATCCGTTTCATGGACGAAGTCGCCGGCGATCCCGTGCTCGGCTTCACCCAACGTGGCACCCACACCACGCTGACCGTCCACCCGGACCGCCTGCTCGACTCCAACTACTCGCTCAATACCGCCGACATCTGCCCGGTCGGAGCGCTGACATCCAACGACTTCCGCTTCCAAATGCGCGTCTGGTTCCTCAAGGAAACCCCGAGCATCGACGTGAACTGCGGCACTGGCACCAACATCACCATCTGGACCCGGGAAAACAAAATCCACCGCATCACCCCGCGCCTGAACGACGAGGTGAACTCCGCCTGGATGCCCGATTCCCACCGTCTGAATTTCCACTATATCGACAGCGAGGCCCGCCTCACCGAGCCACTCGTCAAAAGCGGTGGCAACCATCTTCCGGAAACCTGGAGCCAAGCGCTCACCTCCGCCGCCGCCAAAATCAAAGAGATCCCCGCCGCGCAGACCGCCATCATCGCCTCCGGCCGCATGACCAACGAGGAACTCTTCCTCGCCCGCGCGCTCGCCGCGGAAATCGGCACCAGCCAGATTTCGCTCGTGCCCCGCTTCGCCGAAGCCGACGCCCTGCTCATCGCCGCCGACCGCAACCCGAACACCACCGGCGCCAAGTTGATCCTCGGAACCAAAGACCCGTTCGCGAACCTGAATTCCATCCGCGAAGGCATCCGCAACGGCTCGATCAAATCGCTCATCGTTCTCGGCGACGACCTCATCACCGACGCCGGCTTCACCGCCGAAGACCTGGGAAAACTCGATTTCCTCCTGCAAACCAGCATGCTCGCCAACCCCACCGCCGAGCAAGCGCACATCGTCCTGCCCTCCGCCGCCTTCGCCGAGAAGCGCGGCTCCATGGTCAATCTCTCCGGCCGCCTCCAACGCCTCAACCGCGCCGTCGAACCGCAAGGCCAGGCGCACGACGACTGGGAAATCCTCCGTGACCTGCTGCTCGCCATTTCCGGCGACACGAACCAGATCCATCAGATCGAGGATGTCTTCAAGGTGCTCGCCGAAAACGTCGCAGCCTTCAACGGCCTCACGCTTTCGAAAATCGGCCATCAAGGCACGCCAATCGCTGACACCGGTTACGAGATCGCCCTACTTCAAAACGAGCGCGCCCGTAAGGCCGCCGGACTCATCAACGGTTAATCTCCACACTTCTCTCCTCCATGGATCTCCTCCAGATTGCCATCATCATTGTCAAAATCGTCGTGCTCACCTTCATGGTGGTCCTGCCGCTGGTGCCCGTATCCGTTTACTTCGAACGCCGGTTCTCCGCCGTCATTCAGGACCGTGTCGGGCCTAACCGGGTCGGAATTCCGCTCACATTGCTCGGGTTTAAAAAGGATTTCCACCTTTTCGGTCTGGTTCAACCAATCGCCGACGGTTTGAAGCTTTTCCTGAAGGAGGACTTCACTCCGGCCCATGTCCGCAAGGCGTTTTACTGGATGGCACCGGCGCTGACCGTCGTTCCCGCGCTCATCACCGTTTGCGTGGTCCCCTTCGGCTCACCCATCAGCATTTTCGGTCACACCGAGAAGCTCGTCATCGCGGACCTCGACATCGGGCCGCTGTTCATTTTCTCCGTCGCCTCGCTATCTGTTTATGGAATCACCCTCGCCGGCTGGTCGTCCAACTCGAAATTCCCATTCATCGGCGGCGTCCGCTCCACGGCACAGATGATTTCCTATGAGATCGCACTCGGCCTCTCGATCATCCCGGTGTTGATGTATTACGGCGACCTCAACCTCAGCACCATCGTCCAACAGCAAGCCGACCACGGCTGGCTGCTGCTCCCGCTCTGGGGCCACGACGCGGACCACACGTTCATCAGCAAACTGCTCTTCTGGTTCCCCGCCGCCATCGCCTTCCTGATTTTCACCATCTCCATCTTTGCGGAAACCAACCGCATGCCCTTCGACCTTCCCGAGTGCGAAACCGAACTCGTCGGCGGCTATCACACGGAATATTCCTCGATGAAATTCGCCATGTTCTTCATGGGCGAATACGCCGCCATGGTTATCGGCTCCGCGCTCATCATCACGCTCTTCCTCGGCGGTTGGTCGATCGGCTTCGGCCTCGATGCCATGGTCGCCAAACTCCACATCGGCGACTTCTACTACGGCGGCTTCATCCACCTCGGCTGCTTCCTCGCCAAGCTGATCGGGTTCATCCTGTTCTTCATCCTCGTCCGCTGGACCGTGCCGCGGTTCCGTTATGACCAGCTCATGAAACTCGGCTGGGTCGTGTTCTTCGAAGCCGCGCTCATCAACGTCTTCCTCGCAGCGCTCATCGTCGCCGCTCCCCAGCTGGAAAAAACCATCATCGGCGTCGGCGCCGTCCTGCTAGTCATCGTCACCGCCGCGGTGATCTGGGTCGCCAAGGTTTCCGAGGAACACCCGAAAGTCCTTCGCGCCTGATCCACAACTTCGCACACCTTCATCTCATGGCCGTCGTCAAACTCCAGCGCCCGAAACTCAATTTCGGCGAGAAAATCTACTTCGGAGCCCTCATCAAGGGCTTCATCCTCACCATGACCCACGCGGTGAAAACGCTGCGTGGCAAATCCGTCGGAGCCGACGAACTCGCCTCCTCCGGACTCGGCGTGACCATGCAGTTTCCCGAGCAACGCTGGGACTCCCATCTTCCCGAATACTACCGCGGAGCCCCCACCCTCGTCACCGACGAGCAAGGCCGCGAACGCTGCGTTTCCTGCCAGCTCTGCGAATTCGTCTGCCCGCCCAAGGCCATCAAGATCGTCCCCAGCGAGATCCCGTCCGACGACCCATGGGCCAAGGTGGAAAAGCGTCCGCTGGAATTCGAAATCGACATGATCCGCTGCATTTACTGCGGCATGTGCGAGGAAGTCTGCCCGGAGCAGGCCATCTATCTGCGCAAGGACTACCTCATCACCGGCCTCAAGCGCGCCGACATGGTCCACGACAAGAAGAAGCTCTACGAAATCGGCGGCACCCGCGTCGGCCTCGTCAATAAGTGGAACGAGCTGAAGTAACTTTTTCCTCTAATCATCCCATGCCCTCCTACCTTTTCTGGCTCTTCTCCACCGTCATGCTCATCGGCGGCGTCTCCGTGATCGCCTTCCGCAATCCGGTTTCCAGCGCGCTTTCCGTCGTCACCTGCTTCGTCGGTCTCGCCGGCTTGTTCATCGGCCTCAGCGCCTTCTTCGTCGGCGTCATCCAAATCCTCGTCTATACCGGCGCGGTGATGGTGCTGTTCCTCTTCATCATCATGCTGCTCGACCTCAAGGATGAGGAAAAAGCCGCGAAGCCCCTGCTCCCCATCGCCGCCGGCATTGCGCTGGTCGCGGCCTTCATGGTGCAGCTCATCGGCATCCTCTCCCGCACGCCCAACGTGATCGCCCCCACCCTCGACAAGGAAGCCCTCTCCGCAGCCGCCAGCGGATTTCCCGCCACCAGCAAGATCGCCACCACCCTCACCCAGGGAAAACTCCCGGACGTCCATCTCATCGGCCACACGCTTTTCACCGACTACAATCTCCCGCTCCAAATCCTCGGCGTGCTCCTCCTCGTCGCCACCGTCGGTGTCGTCGTCCTCTCCAAGCGCCAGGCGGACTAACCATCATTTCATATGGCTACTCTCAACGACTACCTGCTCGTCTCCGGACTTCTGTTCGCCATCGGCCTCGCGGGCGTGGTGCTGCGCCGGAACATCATCATCGTCTTCATGTGCCTCGAGCTCATGCTCAGCGCGGCGAACCTCACGCTGGTCGCGTTTTCCCGCTTCCACGTCTCGCCTAACGGCCTGCCCGACTACAACGGCCAGATGCTCGTCTTCTTCGTCATCACCGTCGCCGCCGCGGAAGTCGCCGTCGGCCTCGCGATCATCGTCGCCCTCTACCGCGCCCGCCAAACCATCCACACGGATGAGCTGACCAGCTTGAAAGGCTGATCTCTTCTCTGATCACTGCTCACTGATCACGTCCCACTTCTTCCCATGAATCCCGCCTGGTTCCTCCTCTTCCTCCCGCTCGCCGTCGCCGCGGCCAACCAACTCGTCCTGAAAAAAACCGGACTCGCGCCGATCGTCTCGGTCGCCTCCGCGCTCGCGACTTTTATGATCGCCGTGCTGTTGCTAGGGAAAAATGAAACCGCCCATTTCGCCTGGGCGACGATTGGCGATTTCTCCATCAACATCGGCATCAAGCTCGACCAGCTTTCCACCGGCATGATGATCGTCGTCACCGGCGTCGGCCTGTTGGTCCACGTTTTCTCGCTCGCCTACATGAAGGACGACGCCGCCAAGGCCCGCTACTTCACCGGCTTATCACTTTTCATGTTCTCCATGACCGGCATCGTGCTGGCGGACAACTTCATCATGACCTTCATCTTCTGGGAGTTGGTCGGACTCAGCTCCTATCTGCTCATCGGTCACTGGTATCAGAAAGACTCCGCCGCGGACGCCGCGAAGAAGGCGTTCCTCTGCAACCGCATCGGCGACTTCGGCTTCATGGTCGGCATCCTCATGCTGTGGGGCATCACCGGCCACCTCGCTTTCGACTCGATGAAAGGCGGCCTCGAAGCCTTCCAAACCGCCAACCCCGCGATCTTCGGCGGCGTCCTCTCCGCCGCCGTGCTCTGCATCTTCTGCGGTGCTGTTGGAAAATCCGCCCAACTTCCGCTCCACGTCTGGCTGCCGGACGCGATGGAAGGCCCGACACCCGTTTCCGCATTGATCCACGCCGCCACCATGGTCGCCGCCGGGGTTTACATGCTGTTCCGCCTGCAATTCACGCTCGGCTTCGAAGTCTTCGAAGGCCTGCAAGCCAGCGCAGTGATCGCCTGGACCGGCGGCATCACCGCCCTCGTTGCCGCGCTGATGGCGACCCAGCAGGACGACATCAAGCGCGTGCTCGCTTACTCCACGCTCTCCCAGCTCGGCTACATGGTCATGGCAGTCGGTCTCGTTTCCGGCGAGGCGGGCATGTTCCACCTCTTCACCCACGCCTGGTTCAAGGCGCTGCTTTTCCTCGGCTCCGGCGCGGTGATCTTCGCCTGCCATCACGAGCAGGACATCTGGAAAATGGGCGGCCTGCTCAAGAAAATGCCGATCACCGGACTCACCTTCCTGATTGGATTCGCCGCGCTCATCGCCGTTCCATTCACCTCCGGATTCTTTTCCAAGGAGCAAATCCTCGAAGCCGCCCACGAAAAGGAACCCATCCTCTTCTGGATCGCCGCCGCCGTCGCGGTGCTCACGCCGTTTTACAGGACCCGGCTTTACGTCGTCGCGTTCCTCGGGAAAAACCGTTCCGAAAACGCCTCGCACGCCCATGAAGTCGGTCCGCTGATGTCCGGTCCGCTCGTGCTTCTCGCCATCCTCGGCGTCATCGCCGGATTCCCGTTTGTCGCGAGCAAGTTCGCCCCGGCCTATCACCAGCCGGAGCATCTCATCCATCTCGGATTCGTCACTTACGTCTCCATCGGCGCGCTGCTCACCGGAGTCATCGCCGGATTCGTGCTCTACGCGGGCAAGGAAAAGGACCCCGTTTCAATCCCGCTCCTGCAAAACCGTTTCTACATCGACGGCATCTACGACAATTTCATCGTCCGCTATTTCCAGGACGCCTTCGCCGCGATCATCGCCTTCTTCGACGAGTTCATCATCAACGGCCTGCTCGTCGGCGGTCTCAGCCGCGCCGCCGAGTCCTTCGGCAACCTCTTCCGCAAAGTCCAGTCCGGCAGCCTCCAAGGCTACGCTTTCGCCTTCGGGCTCGGCGTGATCCTCGTCGTTTATTTCACCGTGTTTCCCCGCTGAACCGACTCAAATCATCCCATCACCATGCTCCTCCACTTTTTCAAAATGAACGGCGCCGGCAATGACTTCATCATCATTGACAACCGCGACCTCTCCATCGACCTCGACGCCGACACCATCGCCGCGCTCTGCGACCGCAATCGCGGCATCGGCGCCGACGGCCTGCTCGCCGTGGAGCCCGCCCGGAAAGGCGCGGATTTCCGTTTCCGCTACTACAACGCCGACGGCGGCGAAGCCGAAATGTGCGGCAACGGCGCGCGCTGCTTCGGCCGCTTCACCGCCCACCTCGGGGAAATCGTTCTCAAGAAAGTCACCTTCGAAACCATCGCCGGCACCCTCGCCGCCGAGATGATCGGCGAGGACGTCCGCATCGCCATGTCCGAGCCCTAGGACCTCAAGCTCAACACCGGCGCCACGATCCCCGGCTTCGGCGGCGCGCTCCATTTCGTCAACACCGGCGTCCCGCACGTCGTCACCTTCGTCGAAAGCCCGGAAGCTCTCGATGCATTCGACGTCTTCAACCACGGCGGCGCGATCCGCCGTCACGAAGCGTTCGCCCCCGCCGGCACCAACGCGAATTTCGCCGCCGTGCTCGCGCCCGACCACATTTCCAGCCGCACCTTCGAGCGCGGCGTGGAAGACGAAACACTCGCCTGCGGCACCGGCATGGTCGCCTCCGCCCTCGTCCACCACCTGCTCACCGGCGCGGCCAGCCCGATCAAGGTCGATGTCGAAGGCGGCGACACCTTGGAAATCGGCTTCGAGAAAACCGGCGACCAGACGTTCAAAAACGTCACCCTCACCGGCCCTGCCGATTTCGTGTTCGAGGGCGAAATCGACATCTGAGCCGACCGGGACTAAATTTTCATTTCGTTCAGCATCTTCGTCGCCTCGTCGAATTGGCGGACGAAACCTTGGAAGGCGACGTACATCAGCCAGCAGAATCCGCCGATGATCAAAGTGATCACCACCTTCCAGGCGGGATGCAATTTCGGGTGCAGCCAAACCAACGGCAGCGCGACCGGCGGCAACGTCACGAACGTCAGCACGATGAATCCCGGCTTGAAATACCACGGCGGTTGATCCGCCGGCAGCGCGGGCGGGCCGGCGAAAACCCGGCGCAGCGATTCATCCAAGAACTCGTGGCAGTGCTTGCACTTGATCGCCTCATCCTGGATTTCTTCCGCGCAAAAGGGACATTTTTTCATGGTGGCTCAGGTGCGGCGGAGTCTGGGGCGTTTTATTTCAATGTCCAGCGGGACGAGCGGCGGTGAAAAACGCCGCGGTGCTCTGCCTCCCTCGCCAGAGCTTCCCCGGACACGCGGCGATGCTCCGTCTCCCTTCCCGGAGCGTCCCCGGACACGCGGCGGTGCTCCGTCTCCCTTCCCGGAGCGTCCCCGGACACGCGGAGGTGCTCCGTCTCCCTCGCCAGAGCTTCCCCGGACATCCGGCGGTGCTCTACCTCCCTCGCCAGAGCTTCCCCGGACATCCGGCGGAGGTCTGGCGAGGGAGGGAGAGCACTCCGGCGTGTTTTTGGCCGGAAAAAGCAGGAAATCCTTGGCCCAGACGGGACGAATCGCCCGGATCAAACGCTTTCCAGCGCCAGATAGGCTTCGATTTCCCGCGACGGGTCGTGGGCGCGCATCAGCGCCTCGCCGATGAGCACGGCGTTGGCTCCGGCGTCGAGCACGCGCTGGGCGTCTTCCAGCGATTTGATGCCGCTTTCGGAAACGAGGAGCACGTCGTCCGGGACTTCCTCGGCGAGTTGCTCGGTGGTGGCGAGATCGACGGCGAAGGTTTTCAAATTCCGGTTGTTCACGCCGATGAGGTCCGCGCCGAGTTCGAGGGCGCGCTCCATTTCCCGGAGGTCGTGGACTTCCACCAGCACGTCGAGCGAGAAGGATTTCGCCTCGTCGTAGAGGCGGCGCAGCGTTTCGTCGTCGAGCGCGGCGACGATGAGCAGGATGGCGTCGGCCCCGGTGACGACGGCTTCGTGGATTTGAACCTCGTGGATCATGAAGTCCTTGCGGAGGAGCGGGGCGTCGGAAAATTTCGAGATCTGCGAGAGATAGGCGAGCGAGCCTTGGAAATATTTCTCGTCGGTGAGGATCGAGAGGCAGGACGCGCCGCCGTCCAGATAGCGCTTCGCTTGGCGGACCGGGTCGAAGTCCGGATCGATCAGGCCGACGGAGGGCGAGGCCTTTTTCACCTCGGCGATGACGCCGAGGCGGCCGGGTCCGCGGTCGATCGCGGCGCGGAAGCCGCCGAAGTCGTTGCGCTGGAGGGCGCCGGCGCGGAGCAGCGCGGCGCGCGGCATGAGGGCGGCGACTTCGAGATGTTTGGTGGCGATGATTTCGGCGAGCTTGTCGGACATGCGTGCGGCAAAGGAAACGCAGTGCCGGAAAAATGAACATGGAAAATTTGTGAATTTTGGCTTGCCCGTGATCCGCCCCCATGTAGAAAGCCGTCGACGCGTTTTCCGACGCGGGCGTAGCTCAGTGGTAGAGCGCCACCTTGCCAAGGTGGATGTCGTGAGTTCGAATCTCATCGCCCGCTCCAATTTTTTCCGGAGCGCAATTTCCCTCTGCAATTACCCATGTTCGTCTGGTCGAAACTCTCCGCCGCGAAGTGGATGGACGCCTGGGAAGAACGGTTCGCCGGAAACCCGAACCTGGTCATCGAGATGGTCAAGGGCGGCAAATCCATCCGCGTCCGACTCTTCTGCGCCACCCAAAAGGAAGCCGACGCCATCGTCGCCCAGTTCGGCGGCAGCGTCCGGAAAATGACCACCGCCGAGTGGGACAAACCCGTCGAGGCACCCCGCCCGGTCAAAGTGCGCGACGTTTTCGTGCTGACCGCGGAAAAGCGCCCGAAGGAACTCGCCGCGCTGAAAAAAGCGAATCCGAAGCGCGAGATCATCGTGATCCCGCCGGAAATGGCCTTCGGCACCGGCGATCACGCGACCACCTCGACCTGCCTCCGTCTGCTAGTGGACGTGGCCCGCGCCCGCAAAGGCACCGACTGGACGGTCGCCGACCTCGGCACCGGCACCGGCGTGCTGGCCATCGCCGCGAAGAAACTCGGTGCCGGCGAGACGTTCGCCTGTGATTTCGACCCCTTCGCCGTGGCCGTCGGCATCCGCAACATCGAGCGCAACGGCACGCCGGACGTCCTCATGAAGGAGCAGGACGTCCTGAAATGGAAGCCGCGCAAAAAGGGCTACGACGTGGTGCTCGCCAACTTGTTT
>ENA-UPTL01000213-UPTL01000213.1-marine-metagenome-genome-assembly--contig:-NODE-213-length-14363-cov-5.062203_pt1 | contig 14363 bp, 22 predicted proteins | sample MGYA00238170_ERZ767106 | MGnify/ENA primary metagenome ERZ767106 (study PRJEB28938, sample SAMN06267160) | marine metagenome | isolation source: Columbia River Estuary | place: USA:Columbia River Estuary...
GAGATTCTCCGGAGTGACTGGAGTTCAGACGTGTGCTCTTCCGATCTCCGTTGGTGGTCGTGTCGTCGGTCACCGTCGCGTAAGCCACCGGCGTCACCCAGGTTGGGGCCGACGTACCGTTGGATTGCAACACCTGGCCAGTTGTACCGGTTACACCAGACGCAGCCAACGTGCCGCTGAAATCAATGGTGGTAAATTTTGCCGATGATGCTGTGCTGGCGCCAATGGTCGTGTTGTCAATGGTTCCGGCGTTGATGTCAGCCGTGTCGGCAATCAGGCTGTCAATGTTGGCCGTGCCGTCTATGTACAAATTACGCCATTCGTGGCCGGTGCGCCCCAAATCGTATGTGTTATCGGTCGCTGGATCAAAGTCGGAATTTATGCGACCGACAAAATTGATTGTGTCGCTGTTGCTGCTGCCCAGCGTGGTGTTGTCTTCCACCGTCAGCGTGGTAAACCGGCCCGTGTTGGGGGTGGTGTTGCCAATAGTCGGGGGGCTGGACAAATTCAACGTGCCGCCTAGGGTCAAATTACCGCTGGTGGTGACCGTGCCGGACAACGTGATGCCGGATACCGTACCCGTGCCGCCAACCGACGTGACCGTGCCGACCGTAGGCGTTGCCCAGGATGGGACACCGCTAGCCAGGGTCAGCACTTGGCCATTTGCCCCAGCGGCCAGCATAGCGGTGGCGCCAGCGCCCGATTGATACGGAACCGACCCAGCCCCACCACCAGCCAGGTTTGTCGCCGTGGTGGCCGTTGTGGCGCTTCCCGCGGTGGTCGCCGTGGCCGCGTTGCCGCTGATTGATCCGGTGATCGTGTTGGTCACCGTCAAATCCAACAACGTGCCAAGGCCAGTAATGCCAGAGTAAGCGCCGCTGATTCTGGCGGTGTCAATGGTTCCGCTGGTCAATTGGCTGGCCGCAATGGCAATATTGGCCGCAGCCATGGCGGTCAATTGCCCCTGGGCGTTAACGGTCGCCGTCAATGTTTGGCTGGCGCTGCCATACGACGCAGCAGCCACGCCGGTGTTTGCAATGCTGAATGTCGTGCCAATCAGCGACAACCCCGTTCCCGCGGTGTACGTGCCAGCGCCCGAAAACTGCGTCCAAGGCATGGCCGTGACGCCGATTGTGCCGGTCGGTGCTGCGGTGGTCACCCAACCGGTGTTCAAAAGGGCTGTTCCGTCTTCAATAAACGTAAACGCCCCTGGCACTTCCAGCCAGTTGTCCATGTCAAGGGTGCGTGTCCATCCGCTGGCGCTGGCCGCGTAAATGCCGTTTTGCGCTGCGTTGGTCTGCAATCTAACCAGGATGCGGTCGCCCGCAGTCAGCGCCGACGGCCAATCGCCGCCCGCCTGGGTGGCCAGGCCCGACAGCGCAATGTTGTTTGTGGTCGTGTACAAACACGACGCCTTGATGTCCAGCCCCTGGGCCACGGAATCAACGTAAGCCTTGTTGGCCACGTCAGCATCCGCGGTGGGCATTGCAGCCACCTGGGCAGCGGTAAAAAATGCCGCCGCGGGAACATTTCCACCAATGACCGACGAATCAATCGTCGAATTGGTAATGGTTAACCCTGATTGAAGCGGGCTAATTGGGGCAAAAAACGGCGTACCAGCGGGGCCAACAAAATATTGGATGGCAAACGTTGGTTCAGGGTCGAAAACGCCCTGAACCGGTACGATGTTTGTGGTCTGTTTGCTGGCGACCTGGTTGGTCATAGCTTACCCCGCGGACAACGGTGTCACAAAACATTCGCCGTTTGCAGCAGTGCCGATGATGCGGATGAAAAACGTGTTGCGGGGCGCTGGAACCACGATGGGGTAATTCATGCCAGGCGGCAAGATAACGCCAGGCGTCGATGTGCCGGTGGTTGGCACGGCGGGCGCTGCGGTTTCCGCAGCAGTGTTGCCCAGGGACACCACAACCGACGCTGTGCCGGTGTTAATCAGGGCAACGTAGTTGTTTTGAACGTTGGTGTTAGATTCAATCGCCAGGGCTGTGGAAGCCGATGACGGAACAGTAATTCGGTACGTCGGCCCGTTGGGTCTAAAACTTGGCAGCATATTCGTTCCCCTTTCATGGGAAATTATAAAGTTTCAAAATAAAAAAGCCACCCTTTTTGGGGGCGGCTTTCCTTAAAGTTTGGCCATCCTTAGTTAGGAAGCGATCAAACCTTTGGTTTCAAGCAACGTGATAATCGCGTTGACTGCTGTCGCAATCTCAGTGCCGGACGCGCTGTTACCTAGGGCGGTAATAGCGGTTCCTTGCACAGTTGCGGTGGCGCCGTGGAACCCCAACAACTTAGATGCGGAACCGGCCAACACGATGCCGTCGGCTGCGTCTCCGTTAAAAAGTTGTACGGTGGTTTGGGTACTTGCTGGGCCTGGATTTGCCATGATTATTTCCTTTCAATGTGAATGATTAGGCTGCAACACGGCAAGCCAGTTCGGGGTACAAAGGCGCCCAACCGTACAGCACATCCAAACGGGTTGGGATGCTGTCGTTGTTGATCGTGTACTGACGAACCACGCGGATCGACAAGCCAAGTTCCTTATCGGAAGCGCGGCCAGCAAAATGAACGCCATCAGGCAGTTCCAGGTCGGCGGTGGCCAACGTGAAAGCGTTTTTGTGCATGATGATGTTTTGCGGGGAAGTGGCGCCGGTCTTGTTGAACGGGGTCACGACGGCTGTGCCGCTGGTTGCAGTCACCACGACGTTTTGGAATTGACCGCCGGTGATGATGGCGGGCGAAACCGTAACGGCAGTACCGCCACCGGATGCAACAGTCACGTTTGCAGTCACCACGAAATTACGCAGCTTGCCCGAACCGTAAGCAGCGCGGTTCTGTGGGTTGACGGCGAACACGTTGGCGATCTGGATGACGTCACCTTGCTTCAATGCAGCAGTACCAGCCGACGACACCAGGGTGATGGTGGAAGTCGATGCCCAGCCAGTTGCAATCGAACCGGTGAAAGTGGCGGTGTTGGTGGCCAATGTATCAGCGTAGGAACCAAAGGTTTGGTTCACAACGTTCTGATCCATCTTCCAGTTCATACCGCCAGAATCACGGCCCATCAAGCCCTTGGTGTATTGGCTGCTGACTTGCGTTTGTGGATTAAACAAACCCTTCAGGCTGTCCACGATGGTGGCGCTGGTGAAAGGTTCAATGATGCACGAACGACGGCCATCGCGGGGTGCGCCTTCGCTGTCCAGGAAAGCCTGGGCAGTCAGGTACGTGATAAGGCCGGTGGGTGGCGTACCAGCAGTACCAACGATGTTGGCGGTGCTGTTTTTGGCCATGGTCAAACCGTCAAAGTCGATCTTGTTGGCAATGGCGGCGATGGCGGGCTTCAACACGCGGTCGCTGAACATATCCAAAGACAAGGCCAAATCCTGGGTCGTGAATTGGGTATCGACGTGGAATTGGGTGGACAAAGTGACGGGGACGCTGGTTTCGTTGAAGTCTTCAACGTTCAGCGCGGGGCCGGTAGTGCCGATGAAACGACCAGGACGGCGAACGTTCAGCGTGTTACCAATTTTCGCGCCGGTTACAGCAAACTGATCGTCATACTCGCGATTGACTTCGCTGGTAAAGGTCAGTTCGTTTTCCAAGACCATCAACGCTTCGTTGGTGATCTTGCTGATGGTAAGCAAATTGTTGGACATAATTATTTCCTCAAAAATGGGTTAAATGTCAGCGGATTCTACGTGCTGCGCGGGCTGCTTTCCACTGCTGATATGAACCATGGAAATTGCCATCGGCATCCAGGCCCGCATCAACGGTATTCAAGGCTCCACGCAGCGGCGAAATCGGCGCTGGCGCTTTTGACTTTCCAACAACAGGCTTCACGTCTGGAACGGTCGCTTTTGCGTCCCTCTCATAACGGGCCTCAATCTTTCCAATCTCACGGACGGCTGACACAAGTGACATTCCGGCCAGCTTTTGTGCAAACTCGGTGTTTTCAGCCAAGTAATACAAAATCTGCGGGCCATGCTCTGATTCGATGATTGCATCGCGCACTGGATCGCTTACGCGAACGTCGCTGCTTTGCACCATGTCGTCAAAGTCGGGTAAGTTTGATTTCGCCGCGTTCACTCGGTCTGCCCAGGCTTTGAATTTCACTTCCTGTTCAGCCGCTGCCTTGCGGTTCAAATCTTGCTGATCCCGTTCTGCCATCTTTTTATCAGCGGTATATTCGGCCAACGCTTTCGCGTATTCGTACATATCGCTGAATTGGTCGGGTGTCGGTTCCTCGCCAACGTCATCCTGTGGGGCTTGCGCCTGGGGGGTGACCCTGCCTTCCAGTTCCTTGACCCTGGTTTCCAATCGTTCACGCTGTTCGCGCTCTAAGCGGGCTTCCTCGCGGGCCGCTTCGCGCTGCTTCGTGATCTCTGAAAACCGCCGTTCCAACTTGGGGTTGGGCTTGCGTTCCTTTTGATCGTCTGCTGTTGTCGCGTCATTCCCGTCCCGATCTTGTTCACTCTGATTTTCCGCGTCCGGCTCGGCATTCACGCTATCGTGTGCCGCCTCGGTGGCTGCGGGTTCTGAATCAACTAAACCAAGTTTTTGGGCTGTGAATTCCGCTAAATTTTCGCTTGTTACGATGTTACTCGCCAGGCGTTCTTGCACTTCCGACATAGGTAATCCTACGAATTAACCCAGTGAAAACCCACTGGTAGGTTTTGGGTTGATTTTCAACCCTAATTCTTGCAATGTCAATCACATCATGCCTGGTTGCATTCCTGGCTGCGGCGGCTGCATTCCTGGCTGCATTGGCGGCTGCTGCATTGGCATTCCAGGCTGCATTTGTGGTTGCATCAATTCCTGGCCAGCCTGAATAAATGGGTTGGCGGTTTTGTTGACTTCCATTTCGGCAAATGCGTGGGCTTGCTGCTGCTCAATGTTGCGGCGCTCCATTTCCGCGGCCAACGCTTCGGGCGTGATACCAGCCAACACCAGGCGCGTCATGGCGTCCAGTTCCATCCTGTTTTGGTCGGAAACGGCCTTCATGTTGGTTTGATTGACGCGGGCCTCGTTGATCGTGTCGGTGTTGTAGGCGCGTGAAATCACGTCCATCAACTTGCGGCGGTTGTTGCCGTCTTCCTTGATCTTGGCCACTTCGCCGCGGTTGTTAATTTCCAACTGCAACGCAATCATTTGCTGCTGCATATCGGCAACGGCCTTTTCGGATTGCAACAGTTTCATTTGAATCTGTGGCGGCACGTCTGATTTGTCATCAATCTGCGACAACGGGTTCATGGATGCCAGGCGGTCGGCAATGATGTCCGCACCAGGGAAATCCATGTTTCGGAACAGCAAATCGCCCGCGGCTTGGAAAATCTGCGGGTCGGCCATCAACGGCATCATGGTGTCCACGGCTTGCTGGCGCTTGCTGTTGTAGCCTGGGCCAATGTCCATCACCACGTCGTACAGGCCCACGGTGACGTCGTTCAACACCTCGCCGGTGGCTTGGCGTTCGTTCAGGGTCACCAGGTCGGGTTTGCCGTCGGCGCCGATGATACGCAACACGCGCTGAGTGTCATACACCTTGGGGATCAAGTCTAAGATAACCTTGCCCGTGTGCTTGATGCTGCGGGTCATGTTGTCGTAAAAGTGGAAGTTCGACAGGTCAACCTGTTGCTGCTGGCCTTGCAAAGCCTTGCCGGAAATATTGCCTGGCAGCGCCTGGGACGGGTCAAAGATGCCCAGCACGGTTTTCAGGTCGTCAGCAATGGCAGCCGCGGCCACCATGATGCCTTCCGGCGGCGGCTCTGGCTGGATGCGTGTCGGCACGGGCGCGGGGACGCCCTCAATGTCTTTTTGCTTGTAACGCAAAACAGGCGTTGACTTGATGTTGGCCATCGCCCATTCGGATTCGTGGCCCTCGTCTTGACCTTCGGCCAGCAGCCACTTGGGCTTGGGCGCCAGGGCAATGCTCTCGGTCATGCTGGTGCGCCAAAAGTTATACATCCGCTGCGGGTCTTTGGCAAACCGCACCAGGCCGTATTTTTTGCGCTTGCCCTCAATAATCATTTGGGCGCCGTAGCACGGGATGATTGGAATGTACTTACCCGCCCAATCCTTTTCCTCCAGCACTTCCATGGCGGTCAGCTTGCACCACTTGACCTTTTTGCGGTACGACGGGCGCTTGTCCATGATGGTGATCTTCGACGCGTCCAGCAACTCAGGGCTGGGCAATTCGTCCTCATACACCTTTGTGCCGTCCGACAGCATCACCAAGGTGGCGCGTTCGCGTTCCACGTACCAGTATTCAGCGACGCGCACATCCTCACGGGTGACCCACTCCGCGGTGTCGTCGCCGGTGGCCCTTGGTAGAAACCCTGATCCATCGTCGGCGCCTGGGTATTGTTCGCGGAACGTCCGCTTAGACATCACGCTGGTGACCAGGCATTTTTCGGCGTCCGAACCATCGGGCGACACGCTGTTGGGGTCGAAATAAACACTGAACGGATCGTCAATCGGGTCAATGTAGATTTCCTGGTCGAAACTGTCTTCCGATACGTAATTGGTGTTGACGCGCCAGTAGCCCCAGCCCATGCGGACAGCGTATTCAAACGCGGTGTCGTAGGCGGTATCAGCGTTGGAATTGATTTCAATGTGGCGGGTGATGCCCTCGACCACCTGGGCAATTTTTAGGTCGCCTTCGTTGTTGACGGGGTGAACCTTGATGCGGGGGCGCTGCTGGCGCTGTTGGTTGGTGACCTGGCGCACATAGGCGTCGATCTTGTTGATGGTCAAACAGGGGCGCGATTCCAGGTTGCGGCTGTTCTGAATCTCCACTGGCCACTGGTCGCCACCGGCAAACTTCAGGTCGCCCAACGCTTCAGCGCGGTTTTGCGAATCAGCTTCGGCAACCAATCGCAAAAACTTAATCGCATCACCGATGCGGCCATCCATGTCAGTGTCTTGCAAAGCCATATGTATCCCCTTTGTCCAGGATTATCCCATCCATCCCCCGCCCATCGCAACCGGTTTGGGCTTGCGGATTTTGGCGGGTTCTTTAATCATCAGTCCGATATACCGGAATGCGTCGGCGCCGTGCGAATATTGGTCATGCAACGGGGTTCGACTAAATTGGCCCGTGTCGGGGTCAACCTCATAACGGTAATGTCGCAAACAGTTTAATCCGTCCGCGCAATTTTCGCGATCAAAATAACAGTTGGAAAATATTGTGCGGGCTGCGTTGATCGAATCAGCGACCGGCACACGCTCCAATATGCGCGTCTTGTACCCAGCCCCGCGCACGATGTCTTCAATGCTGCGACCGGCTGCGGCCAGGGTTTTGTTTTGGCCGTCGTGTGGCAGCCAAATGGTGTCGTACACATACCCAAACGTTTGCAGTTGCGCCAGGTAGCTGGTCATCGTGCGCTGGGTGTCTTCAAAGTAGCGAATCAGGCGCGTTTCCATGCCCACAAACTGCACAAACCACCAGGCGGTGGCGTCGGCCCAGCCCAGGTCGCAAACAGCGTGGACGGGCTTGGTCGGGTCATACGGCACTCTGGTGATGCGCTCGTCCCGTTCGGCCTGGACAAGTTCCTTGGCAAAGATGGCGCCGTCCACTGTTTGGCGGCACATCCCTTCCCAAACCTGGTTGTAGGCTTCGGGGTCGCGCACCTTCAGCGCGTCCTTTTCCAGTGCCAGCGTTTCGGGGAACCATGGGTTATCGTGCCAGTTGATCTTGATGCTTATGCAATCCCGCGGGGGCTTGACCACAAACCGCTGGTACGTTTCATCGGTTTCCAGTTCGGGATTGAACGAAACCCATATCTCGCTGCCCTGTTTGCGGATGGTTGGAATCAAGATGTTCCAGGACAAGCGGCTGACGGTCTGCGCTTCCTCCACCCAGCACACGTCCACGCCTTCAAACGATTTGATGTTGGTCGGGTTGTTCTTTAGACCAATGAACGCAAATTCCGTTCCGTTGGCCCCGCGGATGGTGGCCTGGGTGATGTCGTAGAACCCCAGCAGCCCCAACGCTTCGATCTGGTCGCAAAGCAGCTTGTGGACGGAATCCTTGATGCTGGTCTGGTACTCACGGGCGCACAACACGCGGATGGGCTTTTTGACGCCCTTAATCAGCAGCGCCCTGGCAATGCCCCACGACTTGGCGCCGCCGCGCCCGCCGTACAGCACTTTGTAACGGCTGGATCGGAACAACCCTTGCAGCTTGACAGGAAACTGCGCGTTGGCAGCCGCCTGGTCAGCTTGCTGGGTGGCTGTCAAGGTTTGCGATTGATCCATCGGGGTTCATAAATTGCACGGAAATGACTGACGGCCCCAACGGGGCGCCATCCTTGCCGGTGATTTCCTGTTCGATCTTGTCACGCCAGCCCAGCACGTTCTTGGCCGTAAAGATGGCGAACGTGCTGTTGTAGGCGTTTTGGATCGTGCCTTCAATCAGGTTGGCTTCCTGTAAATCCTTGGCCTTTTTGTAGGCGGATGAAAATTCAGGATGCTTTAGTTGTCCTGTGGCAATATTCTTGGCCGTTGCCCAATCGTGCAAGGTGTCTTTTGTCACCCCGATGTTTGTGGCAAATCTGGCCAACGTAGGGAAAACCCCAGGTAGCACTTCGGTGCGTTCATTCCCCTTGGCGTCCATCACAACCTTTTCGCGGGTGGGCGCCTGGCTAAAAAACTCAATCATCATTTCGGGGAATTCGTCGCGGTACACAGTGGGGCGACCAACTGGACGTTTGACAGGCGCGACGACGCTGGGGGCTTTGGGCTTCCTCCCCCGCTTGGGCTTGTCGGTCGTCATTTTTTACCCTTCGGCTTGGCGGCTTCCCGCTTTACAGAATAGGCAATGGCCACCGCTTGCTTGGGTGGCTTACCGGCTTTGATCTCGGCCTGGACGTTCTTTTCAAACGCCTTTGCGCTTGCTGATTTTGTTAGGGGCATATTGGCCCCCTTAAAACTGCCATGTGATGGCTTTTACAGCCCACATTTGCGCGGTTTGTGTATCGGTAATTGCCACCGACAGCATACGTTTAACCTCGGGGTTAGAAGATGCTTCGCGCAAATTGTGAAGTTTGTCCACAATTGCTGCGAAATCTGCTTTTGTAGATGCAACATCTTCTAAGCCGCCAGGGTTAAAACTGATACCACACGCCTTTTCACCAAAAGTCATTTCACGCTGTTCCATCTTTTTGCTCCTGTTGTTGATCGGCTTTGTCCTGGCTCAATTGGGCAAGGACATTGTTGTATTCCTGGATGGCTCCGCTGATCTGCAACAAGATGGCTTCGTGTTGCTTCGCCAGTTCTCGCAATTCAGCCAGGCGTTTAGCAATTTGTTCCGGTGTCATTTTTTCGCTGTCTTGGCGCTTTGTTTAAAGGCTTTGGCCGTGGGGGCGCCTTTGTCCCCAGGGCTTCGCATTTGCTCGGGTTTCTTGCCCGCGGCTTTTTGTGTTTCGATGCGTTCACGCTTGGCGTGAATGTTGGCGTAAAGTCCTTTGGCCACAGGTCACCTCATTAAGTGATTGCGGCAAAGTTCCACACGCTGCCATTGGACACAAACAACTTGCCCACGCCGGTTGCGTTGCTGGTTAGACCCAGGCTGCCAGCGGGCGTGTTGGTTGTTGTGACGGTCGCAGTAATGGCGGTGGACAGAAAATAAACACCACCAGCCGCGTTACCGACCAATTGGCCACTGGTTGAGTTTGAGGTAAAGCCACCAGTAAAAGTTGCGCCAGTTACAGCACCAGAAACAGCAGCCGACGCAGCAGTTACAGCGCCGGTTACGGCAGCCGACGCGGCGGTGATTGCACCAGTAACGTCAACAGAATCAAATTGTGGGTCAGCATAAGCGACGCCGATTGCTTTATTGTTTGGCATGATTTCAGTTCCTTTTTAACAGTTCCAATTTTTAAGGGATGCCTTGGCCCGTTCTGCTGGGCCTTTGGCGTTTTTAACCACCCCTTCCATTCTCGCGCAAAAGGACGCCTTGCGTCCAGCGTCTGCTTTTGACTTCGGGTTTGGTGCTGGTGGTTTTAGGTTTGCGTCATTCTTGCGGTTGTATTCCGCACGGCCCGCGGCGGTCATGCCCGCGCCCTTTTCCGTCGGGTTGTAGTTCTTACCCTTGCCGGTGGTGGTTCGCGCAATTGGTTTGCTGGCCATGACGTGTCCTTTTACAAAGTATCCTGGTTATTCCTCAACCACGCAAGCGATGTCCGCTTCCTGGATGATCTGGTAATCCTGGCCTTCAAAACGCTGTACGGGCCAATCCAGGTATGTCCCGTTGCCGTATTTGATTTTGTCGCCCACCTTGATTTCATGCACCTGGGGGCCGATGGCCACAATTTCGCCTTCGTTGAATTTTTCGGTGTTCTTGACGTAAATGATGTCTGACAGGTTTCTGACAAACGGCTTTACGACAACGCGATCATGCAGCGGGCGCATTTGCATTTTTTGGCTTCCTTCCAGGTTTCTTACGTTCGACCGGCACATCGGCCATCTTAGTTTCGTCGGTGGTGATGTCGTACACGGGCAAAGAAACCATTTGGATGGTCTGCTCGACGTGTTCGCCGCACCAATCCATTTCGTGCTTGTTTTGGGTCGTGGGGTAGCGACGGCAACCGCCAATCACCTGGCCGACGACAAAAAAACGACAGGTTTTGCAACGGACGTCGCTCATCGCACTGTCTTTCCAGCGCGGACAGCCCCGTTTAGGGCTGCGGCCATGTCTTCAGCAGCCGAACGCACTTTTGCTTCGTGCATCCGTTTCATTCGATGTTCAGCGGGCGTTGCCTCGCGTCCCTTCGTAGATGGCTTGGCTGATACTGCCGCTTCGGTAGGCTTTTTCAAGGGCATCACTTAATCCTTTTCTCACTTCATTGTGATCCAGGCGTGGCAACTTGTCAAGTCCGCTTACAACAGTTGCATTGCCTGGGCCGCGGCTGTTGTCGATGACCATCATGTGGAACCGGTGATCGTCGCCGTATTTCGCTTGCAGTTGATCCATCACGTCACGCGAACCCATGTGGGTTTTGAAATGTTCGTTGATTGGAACGGTGCGACCGGTTCCCATTTCGGCTTCCATGCGGCTGGCGCGTTTCAATGCACCGCCTTCCATGGCTTCCACGGGGTCGCGGTAGGTGTACACAATGCCCACCTTGCGACCGGCTTTCAGTGCCTGGTCGATTTTCTTGTCAGCCGAATCAAACGTGTTCATGTTGGTGTCGTACACCATTTCCGCGTCACGAATGCTTTGACTGACTTTTTGGGCTTCCTGTAAACCGGTGGTCTTGCCCGCGCCAGTGCCGCCAGCGGTGAACAACACGGTGTTGTCCATGCCTGGCGGCGTGGGCTGCGACAGCTTTTCGGCATACATCTGTTTGACAAATGCCGACGACGGCTCATGCACATCAGCCGACCTGGTGCGGTCGGCGCGGTACTCCGGCGACATTTCGCGGGCGTCGTCCGTGTTCAAAATGCGCCCGCCGTCAGTTTGCGGCAATGCCGCGTATTCTGCTGCCAAACCGGTGTAATCGTTGGTCAGGCGCTCAAAATACGACTGTGCAATCGGATCGCCCGATTGACTTGGGGCTTGGGGCAACGTCGGCTGCGGGGCAAAGGAAGCCAGGGTCGATTGAACCGATTGCGCCCCTTGCGGCGCTTCCTGTTGCTGCCCCACCGCTGCCAGTTGTGACAGCGGGGTAGCCATCAGTCTTGGCAGGATTTACGGTCGTGCGAGTAGCACACACCTTTGCTGCGGCCACCGTCAAACTTGCTGTCGGCGCCAGTTGCATCGGCTTTGCCCATGCCCACGCCATTTTTGACCATACCAGTGCGGTCGCCAGTTTTGTCACTGGCAGCAGCACCGGCGGGCGCCTTGGCGCTTGTACCGTAACCCTTGGGTTGCATTTCGGCGTTATGTTTCATGGTTTTCCCTTTCAGTTGAGGAATTTCAAACGATACAACGTTTTGTCAATCAACGATGCGATTTCGTCGATGATATTCTGAAGTTCAGAATCTTGTGGCAAGTCTTCCCTGGCTTCTTTGACAAACTCAGACAACGATTCCAGGTATTTCACTGGATTTTTGGCGTTGTGGAATTCTTCAGGGTACTTTTTGATTTTTTCGTATTTACCCTGGAACGCTTCGGCAAAGTCGTCGGCCAGGTCAATGATTTCGACGTAATACTTCCCCAGCGCCTTATGTTCCGAATACGAATCGGTCGATAAGTGCATGAAATGTGTCACCGTGCTGCTGTGCAGCAATGCGGCGATAAATTCGGATGCGTCGTTTTCCATGTGGCGATGATAAATGAAAAAATCGGGGGGTGGTAGCCCCCCGTCAAGGTGGCTCAGTTCTGGCAACTGTCGATAAGCCGCGTCCATTCTCGTTCATCGGGTAGCGGTACGTCAACAGGCCACTGGCCGCTGTCAACCAGGTGTTGAACCGTTTTCATGTGTGCCGCATACCAGGCTTGCTGACGCTCTCGTTTTGACCACTGGACGCCTTGGTCGATGTCGTGGTGGCAACTCATACAAAGCGCGGCCACCAGATTGTCGTCGGCTTTGATGCCGCGGCCCTTGCCCCCTCCCCAATTGGTGTGCGCCGCCTGGACAAAATGCCCCGACCCGCACAACTGGCAATCAAGGCTGGCGACCAGGCGCAACAGCTTTTTGCTTCTCACGTAAGGGTGCTTTGGAATTTGCATAATTTGTTTCTTGCGCCAGCCGGTCATTTGCCGCAACTTCTACATTTAGTCAAAATTGTAAAAACGGGTCGTTTGCAATAAACGCAACGGTATTGGGTCATCATGCTTCGATCCCCTTTTCAGCACACCAGGCCAACAACCATTCAATGAATTCGGCGGCGTCGGGAATGGTGAATTTGTGTGTCTGTCGGCCCAACTGGACGACGCGCTGGCCATCCAGGCTTGGCGCCACCTTGCCAATCTTGCGGTCGGTTTCGTGCGCCCATTGGTCAATCAACAGGCGTTTCCAATCGTCTGCCGACCAATCCGATCCAGCCGCCCGCATCGCCAAATAAATCTGGTGGATGATGGCGTGGAACATATCGTTTTGATCCGACGACCTGGTGGCGCGTTTGATTTCCAGGCGCATTTTGTGGCCAGCCATCAAATTGTTTTTGACTTCGGGCCAAATGTTTTCCATCAACACCTTGGCTTGTTGAGCGTTGTGTAGTTCGTAAATCATTTAATCACCCCCAACGCACGTAAGGCAGCGTCCACGCCATCCACAACGGCCAAGGGGCCACCGCGCCAGGCGCCGTGCCATTTCAGTTGGTCTTCAGTTAACCGCCTAGCCGACGGCGGTTTTTGGCCATCCTTAACTTCCATAAGCAAGGTCTTGCCCTGAAATCCCACCAGCAAATCAGGTACACCTTGGCCAACAGCCGCCAAAGACTGAACCGTAGCGCCAGCCGCTTGTAAGGCCAATACAACTTGTGTTTGGTTCGCATCAATTTTTGCCGCCCTTCTCATGTTTGCACCTGTTCATGTCTTCCCGCAAGGTACGCGCTGCACCAAGGCCGCGGATTTTCTCGATTTTCTCTATCGTGTCCGACCACCACGCGTTCGCAAACCTCGCGCCCCTCTCGCGCTGGTGAACCTTGAACCGGCGCAACCAATCCCTGGCTTCGCATTCCCGTCGCCAGGCTTCCGACCAGGTGGGTTTCTCGCCATCCAGCAAGGTCGCCTGTGGCAATAAGGGCAGCGGTGATTTGTTCAAAGTCAAAGTTTTGTCCCTCTTGTATTTTGTCCAGCAATAAATGGCCTTCGTTGCGGGTCATGCCTCCCTCGCCTTCAGCATTGCATCTGCCACTGCGTACACATAAGCCGCATCGTCTTCAGGATGAAAGCGCGGAGTGTTTGGGTTGCGTGACCCCATCATTCCTGTCAGCGCCTTGGCCGCAAAGTAGTCGCGCAGGGTCATGCCTTCCTGCGCCACCTCGCCCATGCTGCCGTGGCTTGGAAACGCTGGCCCACCAGTGTTTGTATTCATTTCGGCATCCTCATTTGTTTTGTCATTTCACGCAGCATGGCCAAGGCTTTTTCTTTGGCTTCCTGGGCTGCAATCTGTTCGTGGACGGTCGGCTGGCGCGTCACCAGCGTGTGGGGCTTGTCAGGAATGCGCGGGCCGTCGTTCAGCAGCTTGGCAAACGCCAGGGCCGACGGTGGGCGGTCTGGGTTCATGTGCTTCAGCGCGTAATCCATCTTTGGCCGGTACGTCAGTCCGCGCCCGCATTCGTCCATCCATGCCTGGCGAATGATGGCCGGATCAATGTCGCGCCAATGGTTGGCAAAGGTGGCGCCGTAAATGGCGTTCATCTTGGTAAAGATGTAATCAAAGCCGCTGTCGGCATCACAAAAG
>ENA-UPTL01000215-UPTL01000215.1-marine-metagenome-genome-assembly--contig:-NODE-215-length-14227-cov-6.199407_pt1 | contig 14227 bp, 9 predicted proteins | sample MGYA00238170_ERZ767106 | MGnify/ENA primary metagenome ERZ767106 (study PRJEB28938, sample SAMN06267160) | marine metagenome | isolation source: Columbia River Estuary | place: USA:Columbia River Estuary...
CGCAAGGGTAATCTTCAATAAAAAATGACACTGAACGCGGTTGAGTCCGTGCGGACTGGTTGGTGGATAGAAAAGCGTGGGTCTTTCACGCATGGTGAGTTGTCCGGTGGTAAGAGATTCGATCATGGAAAGTTATTTTCCAACAAGGATGGCGATGGACCACTCGCGCGCCGAATAGCTCTTTTGATTCGGGAGGTGTTCCTCCTTGCCGATTGGACAAACGTCCATTGGTTCGGGAAGCCCAGTATCCGCAAAGCGGTGCCATTGCATGGTCTTCGGAAGCACCGGAAGACCAAAAGTCAGTGGTTGGTAATACATATTGCAAACGACATAGATGAATTGATGGTTCCCGCCGATCGCCTGACTGTGGCGCCCGCAAAGCATGAAGGCCAGCGAGCGGCTTCCGGGAGTCCAATCGGGATGCCAGGGGAGCACGCCATGCCAACTGATGTCCGGATATCCGCTACCGACTTGGTCACGCTCGCTAAGGAACTCGGTCTGGCGGAGAACCGCATTATCCTTGCGGAAGGCGATCATGGCTTTGGTGAAGTGCAGGAGCTTTTTACCGTCCTCGTCGGGTTCCCAGTTCATCCAATTCCAGTCGGCATCGTGGCAATAGGCATTGTTGTTGCCGCGCTGGGTGCGTCCGCACTCATCGCCCATGGAGAGCATGGGCACACCTTGGCTGACCATCAGCAGCGCCATGGCATTTTTGCTGTGTCGGAGGCGAAGCTCGAGAGTGTCGGCGTCATTTGTCGGGCCCTCCGTGCCGCAATTCCAACTGAGATTATCGTTCGAGCCGTCGTTGTTGGTTTCCCCGTTTTCGAGGTTGTGTTTGCCGTTGTAGGAAAATAAATCCCGCAGGGTAAAGCCGTCGTGGCAGGTGATGAAGTTCACGCTGGCCGTGGGTTTGCGTCCGGCGGCGGCGTAGAGGTCGGGCGAGCCCATGATGCGTTGCACCATTTCACCGACCATGCCGGGATCGCCTTTGAGGAAGCGTCGGGCGCAGTCGCGGTATTTGCCGTTCCATTCCATCCAACGCCCGTAGGCGGGGAAGTTGCCGACTTGATAGAGCCCACCCGCATCCCAAGCCTCGGCGACGAGTTTGCAGTCGGCCAGCACGGGATCGTGCGCGAGAAATTCCAAGAGAGGGGGATTCGCCAGCGGGGCCCCCTTGGTGTCGCGTCCGAGAATGGAGGCAAGATCGAAGCGGAAGCCGTCGATATGGTATTCCGCCGCCCAGTAGCGGAGGCAGTTGATAACGAATTCGCGAACGGCGGGGTAGTTGCAGTTAACGGTGTTTCCGCAGCCCGAGTAGTTTGCGAAGGCGCCCTTCTCGTCGAGAATATACCAGGTTTTGTTATCGATGCCGCGGAAGGAGAAGACGGGTCCATCAGCACCGCCTTCGGCCGTGTGATTAAAAACGACATCCAGCATGACCTCGATGCCCGACTTGTGGAGGGCGGTGACCATTTCCTTCATTTCCCGCACGGGGAGGCCTTCGCTGGCCCCGGCGGCGTAGCTGGATTTCGGAGCGAAGAAGCCGACCGTGCTATACCCCCAGTAATTGCAGAGCGGGTCGCCGGTGATCGGATTTGTGCGATGGTTTTCCGCCTCATCGAATTCAAAAACCGGCATAAGTTCGACGCAATTTACACCGAGATTTTTCAGATAGGCCGCCTTTTCAGCGAGGCCGGCAAAGGTTCCTGGGTTTTTGACTCCAGAGCTTTCGTGGCGCGTGAAGCCACGGAGGTGCATTTCGTAAATGATGAGGTCGTTGTTTTGGACTCGCTGGACGCGGCAGGGCTCGAGTACCTCGATGGCGCCGGGCACTCGGGAGCGGAAGATGGGCTTGTGGGAGTTCGAGGGTTTGCCCATCCACTCTTCGCGGCCCACAATCTCACGGGCATAGGGATCGAGGAGGATTTTGGAAGCGTCGAAAAAATGACCATCCCTCGGGCTCATCGGGCCGTCGAAGCGGAATCCGTATTCCAGATCTTCGAAGGAAAGATCATGTACGACCATCGCCCAGACATGCCCGAGGCGGTATTCCGGCGGGAAGGGGATTTCGGCCACAGGGGCTTCGATGTTGGACTTGAAGAGAACGAGCGTACAGGCGGTCGCGTGCGCACTGAAGATCGAGAAATTGACGCCCGTCGGCACATGGCTCACGCCAAAGGGCAGAAGATGCCCGCAGCTCAACTTGTAGGCTCCCGCCTTCGGCGTCTTGACCTGGGATGCTTTCATTAAGGCGCGGATAGTAATTCCAACGGCGTAAACCGCAAGCCGTCCTTTGATGCGATAAGCAGAGTCATGGAACTACAACCGGGCCCGCGCATCCTCTCCCAGCCATTTCCAAAGGGATTCCAGAGAGGCGGTGACCATGCTTTTAGCCTCGGCCACTTCGGTGGGGCTGGAGGGCGTGTCATGAGCGGGTCGCTGCACTCCGAACATATAATATTTGATTTTTGGTTCCGTTCCGGATGGGCGGATCGCCACGCGGCGTCCGTCCGCGAGGGACACCATGATCATGGCCTCCGACGGAATGAGGTCTCCCTCGATGTCGTGGATCGTATCGGTGGCAAAGTTTCGGATCACATCGACCGGGGATCCGTCCATTTCCTTTGGGGGATTCGAGGCATAGGAAGCCACGAGCTTGTTGATTTGAGCGGCTCCTTCGGCTCCATCCATAGTGAGGGATTCTCCGCGCTCCAGATAAACGCCAAACTCGGCGAAGATCTCATCCAGCAATCCAGCGAGCGTGGTGCCGCGCGATTTGGCGTAGGCAGCAGCCTCTGCGATGAGCACGGCAGCTGTGTTGCCATCCTTGTCTCGGACGAAATCCGAAGCACTGTAGCCGTAGCTTTCCTCTCCGCCGAAGACATAAAACGAGGAATGCTCAAGTCGAAGGCGGCGGGTCTCCTCCTCGGGAAGATCAGTGTAGTTCTGCCTCAATGCTTCAGGAATCGCGGCCTCGTAGAAGCCGAGCTTTTGGCCGATGTATTTGAAGCCCGTGAGAGTCTCTACACACCGGAGACCAAATTTTTCCGCGATCGCTTTCTGTAGATCGGTCGTCACGAATGTCTTGATAATGACTCCGCGCGCGTGGTTGCCGGAGTGAAGGATGCCCTTATCAAAAAATTTCATCGACCGATACCAAGCAAGGATGGAACCGATCTGGTTGCCGGTGATGAGTTGCATGTCGCCATTGGCGTTGCGAGCGGCGATACCCATGCGGTCGTCGTCCGGGTCGGTCGCGATCACGAGGTCCGCCCCGGTTCTGTTGGCTTGGGCGATGGCCATGCTGAGGGCCTCCGCGTTTTCCGGGTTGGGAGACTTGACGGTGGGGAAGCGGCCATCCGGCACTTCCTGTTCGGCCACGCCTTCGCACTGGAATCCCAAACGCTGGAGCATCGGCTTGATGATCACGCCGCCAACGCCGTGCAGCGGGGTGTAAACAATCTTGAGCGAATTCTCCCGGCGGATCAAATCAGGGTCCAGCGGAAGTGTGGCCAAACGCGTCATGTAGGCTTCGTCGATATCCACACCCATGGGGATTACCCGTCCGTGTTCACTTTCGGGAACGGCTGGGTAGTCCTCGCTCTCGACGGCATTCACTTTTGCGATGATCGCCGAGGCATGCGGCTCGACGACTTGGCATCCATCTTCGAAATACACCTTGTAGCCATTGTATTCTGGGGGATTGTGGCTGGCCGTGAGGTTGATCCCGGCTTGGGCTTTGACGTGACGGACGGCGAAGGAAAGCTCAGGAGTCGATCGCGGACCCTCGAAAAGATAAGCGTCGCAACCGAGTTCGGTGATGATTTTGGCGGCCAGTTCGGCGAACTCGCGCGAGAAAAATCGGGTATCATGGCAGAGACAGATCGCTGGTTTTCCAGAGCGGCCCTGCTTGGCGAAGTGATCTTTGACATACAGCGTGAGCCCTTGCGTGGCTCGGCTGATGTTGTATTGGTTCATCGCATTCGTTCCCACGCAGGGAAATTGCGGGCGTCCTAAGGCTTGGGGTTCCCCGCGCTCGGCTTGGGTGACTACAGCGCCGATCGTTTTGCCGCGCAATCCGCCCGTACCAAACGCAAGGGTCCGAAAAAAACGGTTATTCAACTCGACCCAATTCCCTGCCTCGGCCAACTCGCCCACTGCAGCGGGATAAACCGGCGAGGAACTCCGGGACAACAGAGAAAGGATGTTTTCCGCCGATTCGGGAAGGAGGAAGCCCTCGGATGCGGCCTTCTGGATGGAGAGAATAAGAGAACTCATAAAATGGAATCTAGTTAGCATGTCGCCTGTGGAAATGTCCATAGAACACTTTGGTAATTTCAGCTCATGCTTGCATAGAGTCGGCATTTGAGTGATAGTGTGATGACCCCGCTATCTATTTTGAGATGCGGCTAATCCCACGAACTAATAATGAACAATTTACTCAGTAAAATCCGGGTTACAAACACCCTCTTTCTCATTGGTACCTTTATTGTCACCTTCACAGCGGTGCCACTATATATATGGCACCATGGCTTGAGTGGATTCCAAATCGGTCTTTTCTTTTACTTCACGGTTTCGACCGCGATGAGCATCACGCTGGGCTACCATCGCCTCTTTTCCCATCTCACCTTCCAAGCGAGCCCGATCGTGAAGCTCTACACCTTGCTCTTCGGTGCGGCAGCCTTTGAAGGTTCTGCGCTCGCATGGTCGGCCGACCATCGCCGTCACCATAAGTTTGTGGATCACGATGATGATCCCTACGATATTTCGCGTGGGCTTTTCCATGCCCACATCGGTTGGCTCCTCTTCCGCCGCTCACCGGACACCCCTCTTACTTGGGTGCGTGATTTACAAAAAGATCGCCTCGCTTGGTGGCAGCACAATCACTACGTGAAAATCGCTGTCTTGATGAGCTTTGGACTCCCTACGTTGATCGGTTGGCTCTATGGTGGACCGATCGTCGCGCTCGGATCCTTCCTCATCGCCGGCTTTGCTCGCGTTGTTTTTGTTCACCATATGACATTCTGTATCAATTCCCTATGCCACTGGATCGGTGATCGTCCGTATTCCAGTCATTGCAGCGCCCGGGACAGTGTGCTTATGGCCATATTGACCTTCGGTGAGGGGTATCACAATTTTCACCACGAGTTTCAACACGACTACCGTAATGGCGTAAAACCATGGCAGATCGATGTCACGAAGTGGACGATCTGGCTCCTCAATAAATGCGGTCTCGTTCGCAATCTCCGCACCGTGCCAGAGGAAAAAATCCTCAAGGCTCAAATCGTCGAGCAGGAACTCCAGTTGGAGGCCCGGGTCTCAGCTCACCCATCTGCATTCTCCGACTCCATCAAAGCGATGGTCGATAGCGCCCGCGCACAAATGAACGAGGCTATGTTGCGCTGGGAAGAGCTTCTCATCGAATACCGCGCGGCTGCAGCCGGCCAAACCGCTATCTCCCGCCGCGAAATGGCGGAACTCCGCCGCAACGTGAAGAAGGCCGCAGATAGATTTAATCGATCCCTTCGCGACTGGAAAAACGCTTGGAGCTGCATCCCGGCGCGAGCCTAGTAGACCATCTTAAAAGACCGCCGGATAAATCCCTGTAGGGTTTATCCGGCGTTTTTATTGGGCGGATCGATATCTCTTGTCCGCTTTCGGCGGAGATTTGAAATCAGGCCACGCTGCTGTCTTTGCAGCTCTGCGTTGACATGGCGTTCGCGTTTGATATTCCTCTGCACTCAATTTATGGCAAAAACCACCAAGTCCACTACCACCGCAGCCCCAAAAAAGGGCAAATACGTTTATACTTTTGGAGCCGGAAAAGCTGACGGCGACGGAAAAATGAAGTCCCTTCTTGGCGGCAAGGGAGCGAATCTTGCAGAAATGACCCGCATCGGCCTTCCAGTGCCTCCCGGATTCACGATCTCCACAGAAGTCTGCGGATATTTTTACGACAACAAGCGCACGTATCCGAAGGAGCTCCAGGCCCAAATGGAAGCTGGTGTTCGCAATATGGAAAAAATCATGGGAACGAAATTCGGTGATGCCAAAGGCCTCCCGCTCCTCGTTGCCGTGCGATCAGGCGCCCGCGATTCGATGCCTGGTATGATGGATACGATTCTGAACCTCGGCCTCAACGACGAAACTGTTGTCTCGCTGGCCAAGGCCACGAAAAACGAGCGCTTTGCATGGGATTGCTACCGCCGCTTTGTCCAGATGTATGGTGACGTTGTGCTCGGCGTTCAAAAGCGCGAGGGGGAGGACCACGATCCCTTCGAGTCGGCCATCCACGATTATAAGCACGCCAAATATCACAAAGATATCGTCGACAGTGACCTCACCGCGGAAGACCAGCAGGAACTCGTCAAGAACTTCAAGAAACTCGTCAAAACCCGCACGGGAAAAACTTTCCCGAGCGATCCATGGGATCAGCTTCGTGGAGCCGCAGGAGCTGTTTTTGGCTCATGGATGAACGACCGCGCGATCGTGTATCGCCGCAAATATAACATCCCCGCCGCATGGGGCACAGCCGTCAACGTGCAGGCCATGGTCTACGGCAACACCGGCGAAACCTCCGGTTCCGGCGTGGCATTTACTCGCAACCCGGCGAATGGTGTGAACGAATTCTACGGTGAGTTCCTCATCAACGCCCAAGGCGAAGACGTGGTCGCCGGTGTCCGCACGCCAGAGCCAGTGAGCAAGCTCAAGGCCGCCATGCCAAAGTCGTTCGCGGAACTCATGAAAGTCCGCGCCATCTTGGAAAAGCATTTCAAGGACGTCCAAGACGTGGAATTCACGATCCAAGAAGGCAAGTTGTTCATGCTTCAGACCCGCAATGGCAAGCGCACCGCCATGGCCGCTCTCAAGTTCTCGATGGACATGGTCAAAGAGAAGCTCATCGACTGGAAAACAGCGATCCTTCTTAACCCAGCCGATCAGTTCGACCAACTCCTCGCGCCAGTCTTTGACGTCGCCGAGGCCAAAAAAGCTAAGGTCATTGCAAGCGGTCTCCCAGCAGGTCCTGGCGCCGCATCCGGCAAAATCTACTTGAATGCTGACCGTGCCGTCGAAGCCGCAGAGAAAGGCGAAAAAGTCCTCCTCGTCCGCGAAGAGACATCGCCTGAAGATTTGCGCGGCATGATCGCCGCTGAGGGCATCCTCACAGCTAGGGGTGGCGTTTCATCTCACGCAGCGCTTGTCGCGCGTCAGATGGGCAAAGTTTGTATCTGTGGCGCGGCCGCGCTGAAGATCGACTACAACGCCCGCACGATCACCGTCGCTGGCCAAGTCTTCCACGAGGGCGACTTCCTCTCGATCGACGGAACCGCAGGCAGCGTTTACGCGGGTCAGCTCGCGACATCGCCATCCGAGATCATCACCGGTCTCATTCAAGGTAATAAAGCCGCGCTCAAAACCGAGAAGGTCAAAAACTTCAAACAGCTCATGGACTGGTGCGCCAAGGTCACGAAACTCGACGTTCGCACCAACGCGGATACGCCCGAGCAGACCCTAGCGGCCCTCTCCTTCGGTGCCAGTGGCATTGGTCTCACCCGCACGGAACACATGTTCTTTGAGGGCAATCGCATCGATGCGATGCGCGAGATGATTCTCGCAACGGACGAAAAGAGCCGCCGCGAAGCCCTTGCTAAGCTCTTGCCATTCCAGCGCGCCGACTTCACCGGCATTTTCAAGGCTCTTAAAGGCTTCCCAGCCACCATCCGCCTCCTTGATCCGCCGCTCCATGAATTCCTGCCCCACACCAAGGAGCAGCAAATGGACCTTGCTCGCAGCATCGGCATGAAAGTCGAAACCATCATGCAACGCGTCAACAGCCTGCATGAAGCGAATCCGATGCTTGGTCATCGCGGTTGCCGCCTTGGTATCGCCTACCCCGAGATCACCGAGATGCAGGCCCGCGCGATCTTCGAAGCCGCCGCAGACGTCGCCAAGAAGAAGATCAAGGTGAAGCCCGAGGTCATGATCCCGCTCGTCGGCTTCAAGAAAGAACTCGACCTCCAAGTTGAAATTGTCCACCGCGTCGCCAAGGCCGTGATGGCCGAGAAGAAAGTCAAATTTGACTACCTCGTTGGTACCATGATCGAAGTCCCTCGTGGCGCGATCACCGCTGATGAAATCGCGGAGACCGCCCAGTTCTTCAGCTTCGGCACAAACGATCTCACCCAGACCGCACTCGGCATCAGCCGCGACGACATGGGCGCCTTCCTCAATGCCTACACCGAGAATGAGGTCTTCAAGAAAAACCCCTTCGCCAGCCTCGATCAAACCGGCGTCGGCGAACTCATGAAAATCGCGATCGAAAAAGGCCGCAAAACGAAAAAAGACATCAAACTCGGCATCTGCGGCGAACATGGTGGAGACCCCGACTCCGTCAAGTTCTGTCATGCGATCGGCCTCAACTACGTGAGCTGCTCACCGTTCCGTGTGCCAGTAGCCCGCCTCGCCGCAGCCCAGGCCGCGCTCGAAGAAGCCAAGTAAGGTTTCCCTCCCCATACCAAAGCCGTCCGTGGATGAAAGTCCAGGGCGGCTTTTTCTTTTTGAGAGAAGCCGCAGTGGCGAGGAAGAAGGCCCGCTTAGCTGCCCTGTCGAGGCGAACCAACGCGCCTCACGCTTTCAAAAGAAATGGCAGGCCATCGAGAACGATCTGCGACCACGTTTCAAAAGTATCCCGGCGCTCGAGTAATTCGTCGCGTGTGGCGAAGCCCAACTCCGCGATCGCTTTCTCGCCCGCACTCACGTTGTCATTTTCAAGTTCGACCAAATGCACCACGCCGAGATGGACCCGTCCGACTTCGGAGGAATCATCGTTGATGAGAGCTACTGCGCGTTCGCGGAATCCACCGCCGAGACGAAGTTCTTCGCTGATCTCGCGTTTCACCGCGTTGTGGTAGGTGGATTGGTCGAAGTGTAAAAGATTTTCGTCGGTGTCGTTCACATGACCCCCGATGCCGATGGAGGATTTCGCAACGAGTCGTTTCTCGCCGGATTTCGCTCCCCGTGTGTAATGAAGGATCCGATCCCCGTGCATGAAAACCGCGTAAGGAATGATCTGCTTGAGAGTGGGATCCTCCTCCGCAGACGGACGTGGAACAAAAAAATTGTTCTCCTTGAGAAGAAAAGCAGGAAGGTAATCTTCGACTCTCGGGCACAGGCCTTGGAAGCTTCCCAACTTGTCAAAAAAATCCCTTCGCACGACCAGCACTTGTTCCACAGCAGTATTCATGACGAGAGACATTGAATGTCTGGCACCTTCTGGCAAAGAGAAAAGTGCATCCCGACCCATGTTTGCCCGCTGGTCTTAATTTCTTCCCCTTGCATGGAGTAGGCATTTTCTGTGACAAAGGAGGGATGACAGACGAACTAGCCCAGGCCGTTGAGAGCGGCACACTCGATAAGAAAACCGCTGAAAAGCTCGTCCGCCTCGCGCCGGAATCCTTCTGCACTCACAAAAGCTGGGGATTCGGACGTGTCGCGGAGTGGAACTTGGGCAGCGACCAGATCTTGATTGATTTCAAAACTCGGCAAAAGCATCCGATGCAGATCGCTTACGCTGTCGAAACACTGACGCCCATTTCCGCCACGCACATCATTGCTCTCAAGGAAACAAATCCCGCCGGAGTCAAGGCGCTTGCTGAAGCCAGTGCTGCTGATCTGGCCCGACAGATCCTGAGTGATCTCGGCGGCAGTGCAACTGCAGATCAAATTACGGCGCTCCTCACGCCCGAAGTTTACACCGTGGGTGGATTTAAAAAATGGTGGGAGAAAGCCAAGCGCGAAATGAAGGACGACGGTCACTTCAAGATCCCGACTAAAAAAACCGACCCCTTCGTTCTGTTGGAAGTTGCAGTGAATAGTGGGCTTGGTCTTCTGGACGCCTTCGGTGATGCGCGTCACGCTAAAGATCAGCTCACGGCTCTCGATCAAATCTCCAAATCCCTCGACGACCTCGCGCCGCACGCGGACAAGCTCCAAGCCCTTCTCGCGACGATCGAGGAGTCCGCTTCACGTCTCCGTAAGCTACAGCCTGCCGCGACGATCGACATGCTTCTCACCCGCGATGAACTTCTCAAAAAGTTCCCTGATCTCAAATCGGGAGAGGAAGCACCAACAGTGGCGTCGATTTTGACTGCAGAGGTTTCACGTCTTCCCGAGTTGTTCGCAGCCATTCCCGGAGCGAAGCAGAAGCGTGTTCTCGAGGCCTTCGACGCGGCCTTTGGAGATGCGTGGTCGGACAAAGCCCTTCGCCTGTTGCGTGAAGCTGCGGGTCGCTTGATCGTGGATATCCATAAGCTTTTTGAGAAACACGACCGCAAGGCCCTCTTTCTCTCGTCGATCGAGCGCTGGATCAGCGAGCGCTCGATCTCAGCGGAACTTCTCATCTGGCTCTGCCGTGAGCGCGGTGGGGACTTCCCGTCCCTTTTCAACGCGGAGCTTCTGAGCACCGTATTCAGTGCGCTCGAGGCTGACATGTTGGCTGAAAAACGGAGCACACGTCTGCGCGATCTTCTCATCGATGACCGCGAGCTACTCGGTGAACTTCTTGCCGGAGCCAGCCGCGATGTGGTTCGCGACTCCATGCGCAAGCTCATGCTCACTCCGGTCTTTGATGATCTGTCGAAGAGGTCGCTGATGGCCCGCATCGTGAAACTTTATCCCGAGACTCAAAATATGATCACGGGTGACAATCCCGACGATCGCGCGGAGAGCCTCACGGTTTCCTGGCCTAGCTTGGAAAAACGCAAGGCCGAGTTGGACTACCTCACAACCAAGGAAATTCCCCAAAACCTGCGCGACATCAATATCGCCAAGGAACAAGGCGATCTTCGCGAAAACGCCGGCTTCAAAGCCGCCAAGGAACACCAGCGCGTGCTCCAACGCCGCCGCGCCGAGATGGAAAAAGAACTCGTCATGGCCAGAGGCACCGATTTTGAAAATCCCAATACGGCTCAAGTTTCCATCGGTAACATAGTGACCGTCACCTACGAGGGTGGAGAGAAGGATACCTTCACTATTCTCGGAGCGTGGGATAGCGCCCCGGATCTTGGTATCGTTTCCTACAAGGCCGGCATTGCTCAAGGGCTCCTCGGAGCAGCCGTTGGCGCGACGGTGGAACTTCCTAGTGAAACGGGTATCCGCAAGGCCAAGATTGACGCGATTCTTCCCTTCAAAGATGTCGATATCCTTCGCACAAAGGTTCACGTCATTAAAGACGAGATCAAGCCAGAGTAGGTCTCCACGAATGCTCACGCTTCCGAGCGCCCCGCGTATTGCAGGGGGCAGGAGGCGGGTATTGAATCCCATCGGTGCGATCTGCATAATGTGATGAAATTCGATGGAAGCCTACCTACTAGCCGCAGCGACGTTTTGCCTTTTGAGCAGTTTCGGCCACACGCTTTTTAAGCTGGGCTCGGGACGGGTACAGCCTGGGCGTTTCAATCTCGTGATGATGATTGTGGCCTTCGGTCTTCTCTCGATGGATTTGTGGATGCGCGGTGAGGTGCAGCGTTCCTGCCCGATCAATTCGTTGTTCGATGTGCTCGTTTTTATGAGTTGGTCGACGATCCTGATCTATTTTGTGGTCGGTTCGGCCTACAGGCTTTCGTTGCTCGGTGCATTCACGTCCCCGCTGGTGTTGGGAATTTTGCTTTTTGCGCAAATCACTCCGATCAACCGCGACGCACACATGCGCCTTTTTCGGGACCACTGGATCGAACTCCATGCGGCGCTCTCGATCATCTCGTATGGGGCGTTCGCTCTCGCTGGTGTCGCGGGGCTCATGTATCTGCTGCAGAATAGGCAGCTCAAAAAACGCAAGGGCGGCACGTTGCTTTATAATCTTCCTCCCATCACCGATCTCGGTATCGCCAACACGCGACTGATCTGGCTCGGCCTGATCCTTCTCACGGTGAGCTTTGCCGCCGGATTTGCCAGCGGCATGCAGGTGAATACGCTTAAATTCTGGACGGCGGCGGGGATTTGGGCGGCCTATGCCTTGATGGTTCTCTTGCGTGGAATCCACACCATGGCGCCCAAGCGCACGGCGATCCTGTCGGTCGGTGTTTTTATTTTCATTTTGGTCACGTTGCCGGTGATTCAACACCTCTCGAATCCGAAATGACGATTCTCTGCGCTGGCATCAACCATCACAGTGCGCCCATCGAGGTGCGTGAGAAATTTGCTATTGGCGGCAATGACCTGCAGGAATCCCTCTCGCAGTTGCGCGCGATTGACGGCCTCTTCGGTGCGGTGATTGTCTCGACCTGCAACCGTGTGGAATTTTATGCAGCAAGCGTATGTCCGATGAGGGTGATGGATGGCATGCGGAGATTTATCGAGAAGCGGGCAGGTGTCGCCGCCGCGCCCTTCTACACTCATGATTCGCATTTGAGTATCCGGCACCTTTTTCGCGTTGCCAGCGGGTTGGATTCGATGGTCATAGGCGAGACCGAAATTCTCGGTCAAATCAAGCAGGCGTATTCCACGGCCTTTGATTTTGGTGCGACCAATGTTCACTTGAACAAACTTTTTCAGAATGCCTTTCGCGTTGCCAAGCAGGTGCGGAGCGAAACCCAGATCACGCGGGGGTCGACTTCGGTTGGATCCGTGGCGGTGGACCTTGCGGGAAAAATATTCGGCGATTTGAGCGGAAGGAAGGTGATGCTCTTGGGGGCGGGTGATACGAGTGAGCGGGTCGCGCGGAGCCTTGTTTCGCGCGGAGTGAGAACCGTGATCGTCGCCAACCGCACGTTTGACCGCGCCGCTGCGCTCGCCGACGAGATCGGTGGCCTCGCGGTGCATTTTGACCACTGGCACACCGCATTTGATGAAGTTGATATTCTCATATGCTCGACGGCGGCGCCCCACCCGATTGTGACTCGAGAAAAGCTGGAGGCCATTATGCAAAGCCACCATGAGCGCCCGTTGTTTATTATCGATCTGGCCGTTCCAAGGGATGTGCACCCGTCCGTAAACGATCTGGAAAATGTTTACCTCTACGATATTGATTCGTTGGAGCAAATCGCGCGGCAATCCATCGAGGTTAGGCAGGGTGAAATCACCCGTTGCGAGAAAATGATCGATCGCCACGTCAGGGATTTCCTTCTCTGGATGCGCAATCACCCGGGGGCCACACGATGAAAAAAATCATTCTAGGAACGCGCGGAAGCGATCTGGCGCTTGTTCAAACCCGCGAGGTGGCGGCCCGCCTTCGCGCGGCTCATCCTGATCTTATTACTGAAGAGCGAATCATCAAAACGACAGGCGACCAGCGCCTTGATGTGAGATTGTCTTCGCCCGGCTCGCTCGAAAAGGGCCTCTTCACGAAGGAGCTCGAGGAGGCCCTGCTTCGCGGTGAGGTGGATGTGGCCGTTCACAGTCTCAAGGATCTTCCCACCGAGCAACCCGGTGGACTCACTGTGGGAGCGATACTCGAGCGGGCCGATATGTCTGACAGCCTTGCGTCGAAGCACCCCGGCGGTTGGAGGGGCTTGCCGCAAGGCGCTACGGTCGCCACATCCAGTCTTCGTCGAAAAAACCAACTCCTGCTTTTGCGCCCCGATCTGCAAGTCGCCGAGATCCGCGGCAACATGGCTACCCGGTTGCGCAAGCTGATCGAAAGCGACGCGATGGATGCCCTCATTCTGGCCCGCGCGGCTATTGATCGCTTGGGGGATGGACTTGTTTCGCCGTCTCTGCATGTGAGTGTGATTGAGGAAATGCTACCGGCTCCGGGTCAAGGCGCGATCGGCGTCGAGTGCCGCGAAGGCGATGCTGAGACCAAGTCACTTTTGAAGGCCATCCACCATGTTGAAACCGCCCTCTGCGTCAATGCGGAGAGGGACCTCTTGCGGAGTTTGGGGGGCGGCTGCAGCCTTCCGCTTGGAGCTCGTGCCGTAATGAAAGACGGGAAAGTCCACCTTCTCGCTGCCCTTTTTGAAGGTAGCGGTATCCGCTGGATTTCACGCTGACAGCCCCCAAATTGGATTCGCCCTCGCAACACAATTAAACCAGTATCCGAATCGTGGCGTCCCTATTTCTGAGACTCTTGCTGGTGGTTGTAGTGGCTGTTGCGGGTTATTTCTTTTGGCCGCACCGGAGTTCTCTGAATGCGTTTGACCCTGCTCGAATCGGGGAATTGGAGGTGGAAGTGTGGAGACTCGCTCAGCAGAAAAACAGGAGGGATCTTTTTTTTACACTCTACCGAATC
>ENA-UPTL01000218-UPTL01000218.1-marine-metagenome-genome-assembly--contig:-NODE-218-length-14180-cov-5.558513_pt1 | contig 14180 bp, 16 predicted proteins | sample MGYA00238170_ERZ767106 | MGnify/ENA primary metagenome ERZ767106 (study PRJEB28938, sample SAMN06267160) | marine metagenome | isolation source: Columbia River Estuary | place: USA:Columbia River Estuary...
GATGCTAACAGTTCGGGAGGTACAAACGTACAAGTTGACATGATACTAGATGTCAATAGTCTTACAATGACTGTTCAACCTGGCACTAATATAATTGGCTCAGGCTCGACTATTGAAATGAATAGGTTTATTCCTAAAAAACTAAAGCAGCGTGATTTCGTAAAAGGTATTTTATCGATGTTTAACTTGTTTGTTGAGATTGATAAGACTGCTCCTAACAATCTAATCTTACAGCATAGAGATGATTACTACGATAGCGGTAACGAAGTAGATTGGACTAAGAAACTATGCAAGGACATTGAGCAAGAATTAATCTTTCTTCCCGACATTACGTCTAAGAAAATGATTCTCACATACAAGGCAGACCAAGACCTACCTAATACTGATTACGTTGGAGCGACTAATGAAATCTACGGGCAAGTTGAGTATGTATTCGATACTGAATACCAAAAGGGAATAGATACAAAGGAAATGATATTCTCACCTACTCCCGTAGGAAGAACAACATTCGATGCATACGTTCCATTTATAGCTGGGTCTGCGCCTAAAACAAACATTAGAATTTTAGTAGATGGTGGAATTAGTACTTGTGGTGCTTATAATATTTACGATTATGGGACTACGGGAGAAACGGGAATAACAACTTACCCTTTGCTTGGTCACTTCGACAATCCATTGAATCCAACTTTCGACTTGAACTTTGCGACTTGCGATTTCTACTACTACAACGGAATCAATCCAACGAACAATAATCTCTATAATAAATATTGGAGACGTACAGTTAACCAAATCAATACGGGCAAAATGTTAATTGCTTATTTTGACTTGAATGAGAGCGACATCCAGGCAATGCGATTAAATGACAAAATTCGAATAGACAATAGTTGGTGGAACATAAACAAAATTATCGATTACAACGCAAATGTAAAAGGATTTACTAAAGTCGAATTGATAAGCATAGATTCTGAAATTGACTTTGCTCCATTCAATTATAAGATTCCAAAGTTACCCGTTGATTCACAAGTAAGTCATATTACAAAAGACATTCTTCAAACAAGCGTAGATAATAACAACGTGGTGATGAGTGGCGCTGACGTAGTTATTAAAGGTCGCAACAATGTAGTGTTAAGCAATACAAGAGGAACTATTATCGGAGATGATAACGTTGTGAGTGATGAGTTTGTAAACATAACGGAAGGGGTAGCGGTTGGAGAAAACTTTGCTAATACTGATTTAACTTTAACGGGAACTAGGATTCATAATTTAGATGGTAACATTTTAGGTTTAATTGAAGGTAATACTACGTTTCAAAATAGTCCAGGTGTAAATAATCCCGTTGTTAGTGTTATTGGAGAAGATGATACTGCGTTATATCTTTATGCTAATGATGGAAGTAAATTTGGTTTAGATGTTGGTAATGGGTTGGTAAGTATAGCTGCGTTACCTATCTATGCGGATGAAGCTGCTGCAACAGTTGGAGGTTTAGTTGATGGTACGCTTTACAAAACGCCAGGTGCAAACGTAAGAATCAAAGGTGCAACGGGAACAGACCCTATTGGAAGTGCTGCTTGGGGTGGCATTACGGGAACGCTGTCAAGTCAAATAGATTTACAAACTGCATTGAATGGTAAGGCTGCGGGAACGGGTACAGCTAATGGAACAAATACGGGCGACCAAACTTCAATCGTTGGAATTACGGGAACTAAAGCACAGTTCGACACGGCTTGTTCAGATGGGAACTTTGTCTTTGTTGGTGATGCGGTATTGAATCCTGAAGGTTGGAGCGTAATAGTCAAGAGTGCAAATCAAGATGTTACGAATAGTGCGACGCTTGTAAATGATACAAATTTACAGTTTAGTGTTGTTGCTGGGGGGCATTATATGGTTGAGCTTGATATAGTTTTTTCTTCAAATAATACTTCTTCAGATTATAAAAATGCATTTAACGTAAGTGCAGGAACGATGAAAGGTGCAGGAATATCAATTGGTGCTGCAATTACTGGAGCTGCTCAAACTTCTCCTTATAATGCGAATCCTTCAGCATCAACAAATTCTATTTCATCAGGTACAATAAGCGCAGATATTGACGTTTTGTCAAGTATAAAAATAATTTATTCATTTACTGCTTCAGCAAACGCTACATTTCGTTATCAATTTGCACAAAACACAGCAGTACTTGCTACAACAGCCAGAACATGGAAAGGCTCAATATTAAAATATAAACGATTAGACTAATGGGAATATTACTAAGCAAAGGAATCGACAAGGTAGTTGATGAAGTAACAATCGAAGGTACATCAATCTTCATTAAAGGGACTGAAATAGAACTTGAAAACGTGTATGTGAGAATCGAGTTTAAAGCAAGTTTAGATGGTCGAACATTAACGATATATCCAAGTGTATTCTTGAATTATTTTGAATACTCAGAGGGTAACGAGTTAGCGACAAACGTAAACACGAATGCTTTTGAGGTTAACATATTGGAAACGGAAATACAGTCGATTGATACAGCGTTAAGTTACTCAGTTGAAAAATTTATTGATTACGGATTTAGTGCTGAAATAGTTTAAAACACGAATCAAATAATTACCATTATAAAGTATGGCTTCAACACCAATTGAAATTCCTATAAAATTAAATGGCTTAGCAGCTATTAAAGCAGAACTTCGTGAGTTGAAGGGAGAGTTAGCAAATGCGACCGACCCTAAACAAATGCAAGAACTCGCTATGAGAGCGGGGGAACTTAAAGACCAACTTGCAGATGCCAATGACCAAGTAGCAGTATTTGCTTCGGGAAGTAAGTTTGAACAAGTATCAAATTCGTTTGGCTCAATGAAAGATTCTTTGATGTCTTTGGACTTTGAAGAAGCAGCGCAAAAAGCTAAAATGTTTCAACAAACTTTAGGCTCAATTTCTCCAGCAACGATTGGAAATAGCATTAAAGGTTTGATTTCGGTAGTTGGTAGTTTATCTAAAGCCTTCGTTCAATTTGGAGTTTCACTACTTGCAAATCCAATCTTTCTTTTAGTCGCTGCGATTGTAGCTATTGTTGCGATTATCGGAGTGGTGATGAATAAGTTAGGAATCTTAAAGCCAGTATTAAATGCAATAGGTAAAGCATTTGAGTTTATCGGTGATATTATAGACGTAGTTATTCAAGGACTTAAAGATTTTACTGATTGGTTAGGAATTACGAACAACGCAGCAGAAGATGCAGCAGATAAACAAGCAGCAGCAGCAGAAAAAACAGCGACTGCCTACGAAGAAAAAAGTAAAAAAGTTGTAGCTGCTTATGACCGAGAGATAGAACTTGCTGAACTTGATGGTAAAAATACTGTTAAACTAGAAAAAGAAAAGCAAATTGAAATCTTAAAAACTGCCGAAGCGAGACTAGAAGCTATCAAGAAAAAAGTTCTTGCTGCACAAATTAGTGGTGATTTAGATAAAGACGAAGTAATTGAATTACGAAAAACTTACAACGAACAAGTACAAGTTGTTGAAGATGCTAAACACAAAATCGAGGTAATAGATAAAAAAGAATCTAATCGTAAAAAAGAAGAACGTACTAAAGAATCTGAAGACGAAACTAAGTCTAATCAAGATGCTGCTAAAAGAGCGCAAGAAGCATATAAAGCAAGAATCGCAGCAGAGAAACAATTTAGAGCGGATAGATTAGCAGCTATTAGACAAATAGAAGATTTAGAAACTTCCTTAATGGTTGAGGGTGTACAAAAAGAAATCGTTTTAAATCAAACGAAGTATAAAAGAATTTTAGAAGATTTACAAACTAACGCTAAATTAACATCTGACGAGAAGATTCGACTTGCTGCGTTATATGCTGAAGAGGAATTTCAAGCGGATAAGGCTTTGCGCCAAAAGTATCAAGTAGATTTGGATGCAGCAGTTCAAACATCGAAAGACAATAGAGCAGCGCAGAAAGCGGAACAGTTAGCACTTGAAGCAGAGACCTATGCAAAGATGGGTGCTATGATGAAAGAAAATGCACTTAAAGAAATTGCAGAAGCAAAAGCGGTTGCAGATGCAAAAGCAGCAATTCAAAAAGAAGACATAGATAGAGTTAGTGCTGGAATTGGTGTTATAAAATCTATCTTTGAAAAAAATAAAGCAGTTCAAAAAGCAGCATTAATAGCTGAGAATGCTATCGGTGTAGCTAAAGTAATCATAAGTACCGCAGCAGCAAATGCAGCAGCGTTAGCTACTCCTCAAGCAATTGCAACAAGTGGAGCAGCAGCAATTCCCGTTATTGCAAGAAACAAAATTTCTGCGGGAATCAGTATAGCTTCAATCGTTGCTTCAACTGCTAAAGGATTGTCGGCTCTTGGTGGAGGTGGAACGGTAAGTGGGACTGCTCCAGGTGGAGGCGGTGGAGGCGGAACTTCAACTTCACAAGCTACTCCGCAAGTCAATCTATTTGGTGCTAATAACAACGCTAATACGTTTGGAGCAAACGGTCAACAATCTAATCAAGGTGGGGAGATGGTAGTTAAGGCAGTAGTTGTAGAATCAGATGTTACTTCAATGCAAAAGAAGATGAATAAAGTACAAGAAAGCGCAGTATTATGACAAGCTACATATCCTTATTATCTAAAATAGAAGCATTCTGCAATGCTCACCTACAAATAAAAAAGTATGGTGGGGAGTTTAGGGAGCAGATGCCTAACTTTGCAACGAAAGACGAGAAGTATCCCGTTGTTTTTGTTACTCCCACAAGTGATACTGAATCCTTAAATACGAATCAGTTTACTGTAGACATCTATTGCGTTGATATTATTCAAGCGGATAGAGCGAATCTTAATAGTATTATTTCAGATTGTCAGCTTATCTTAAAAGATATGTACGTTTACTACACGAATGACAACGATGTTGAAATTGATGTAGTAGGAACTGCTTCAATGAATCCTTTAAACAATCAAGATTTAGATTACGTTGCGGGGTGGGTAATGAGCATTACTTTTGAGGTAGCAAGTTACGGAAGTTGTGCTATTCCGATGAATCCAATAAATCCAAATCCATCACCAGGTTGTGAGGATGCAATTCAAATCATTGAAGACACTCTAGGCAATCGATTATACACAAACGATATTCCAAGCGGCACAACTGAAACGCAAGTTATTGAAGATAGTGAAGCACGTTTAAAAGATACTGCAGGAAATCTAATCAGTTCAACTTTTATACCCGCTCAAGGTAGTTCTGGAATAATTGCTCCTGACGCTCTACTTCACATCAAAAAAGAGAATGATGGAACGATAACAAATCTTACTTTGTTAAGTAATTCATCAACTCAGTATATCATAGACAACAACGATATCTCAGTTAACGGTACATTGCAATTTGACATCCATGCAACGGAAGCACTTGACATTCGATTGAGAGATGCATCGAATAACGTCATTACTCCGATTAGCGTAACTGATTCGGGTAATCATGCGACTATTGTACTACCGACTGCATCTGCTCCCGTTGGTGCAACGTTAATGAAAACGGGACAAACAACGTCTTATAGAACGGGTGACGATGGTGATATAGAAGCGGGTAGGGCTGTTGACTTTTTTACATTAGCTAGTGCCAATCCATTTGGTAATACTAAACGATTCACGGATGAATTAGGTGGTTCGACTTACACAAATAATATTGTAATTGATTGGTCAACTTATAACGGTAGTACCGTCTTGGGATATAGACGAACTGCAAACGGATCAAATATAGTTTGGAATAATGCAATAGATGGAGCATTAGCTGTAAGTATCGGTACATTTACAACGGGGTGGAGGTTGCCTAATATAAAAGAATTGCAAAATATTCAAAATATAGGATTAGCTTCATCTGATTTATTTAATTATTCACCCTTTAATTTAAATACAACTGCTAATTCGTTATGGTGTTCAAATACACTTGGGGTAAATACTGCTTATTCGTGGAGGTTTGCAATATATGGTAGTTGTGATTACCAACCTAAAACAAGTACTTTTCAATACATACCCGTACGAACATTCACCGTAACAGGAACAACTTTAACATAAAAAATATGACTTATACATTTCCACAATTCAAAGTAGAGATAGTTGACCCTACAATCGAGGTAAACTTAAATACAATACAAGACAAAGCAATCGACCAATTATTAAGCGTTGATGTTATTTTAACTACTGATACTGCAAAGTTTGGAGTAACTGCTGAAGATATGCCATATATCAATACTTGGGAAGATAGCGAAGTTGAAGGAATGGTTGCTAAATGGTTGAAGGAATTCGAAGTATAAATAGTTTTTAGCTTATATTTGCAACATGGCTACGTTCAAAGTAAAATACGCAACAAGGAATAAACTCGCAAGAGCCTTGCAGATGGAAATCAAGAAACTTGGTTTAATCGACTATGGTACAATGTACGATAGTGTGCGTATTTCTGCGATGACGGGAACGGAACTAAATAGAATTGATATTACTGTAAGTGTAATGTATTATTATTTCTTTTTAGATGAAGGAACGATTTACATTGATGCTTTCGACATAACGGATAGGTGGCTTGATAGTCCAATAGTTCAAGGTATAATAAATGAAATTGTACAAGACTATATTCAATGGCAGTTCGAGAAATACCCATTACTTGAAATGGCGAGAATACTAAACAATCCAAAAGTATTTGTAAACTTTAATTGGATAGATGAAAACGCTTTGCCTTACAAACTACCAGGAAGAAACATTCAAAATTTAGATTTCTAGTTCTTTCTTCATTCCTAAAATATTAAAGGCGAATACTAGATTAAGTTCTAGTACGTCTTTTATTTTAGTGACATCTTCATTGGCTAAATTGTAAAGTGTATGCTCCCAAGACCATCGGTTAATTTTATCTTCAGCTTCTTGTTCTTTTAAATCTTCTTCGTCTAGTTCAGCATCGTCAAGTTCGTCTTCGTCAAAGATTGGATTGAATAAGTTTTCATATACTTTTAAGAAGTTTTCACGAAACTTAATGTATTCCGCTATGATTCCGTAGACCGATGTAATTGGTAAATCGTTAAACTGCTCCTTCCGTTTTTCTATGTTAAACGAATAATCTTCAAAAATCAATTCTTCCCATTCGCTTAGTTTAGTTTTACGATACAATACTGAACTAATATAAGTCAAGTGTTTAACGTAATCATTGGCAAAGTAGTATTCCAGGTCGATAAACTCACCAAGTTTCAAATCATTCAATCCAATGTATGTAAGATTGTTTATCTGATTCTTGAAAATATTTGAAGGCTGCTTTTTTATAAACGTTACTTGCTTTACAATTTTGGAAAGTTCGTCTATTTCCATATCGTCGAATTCATCTACATCAATGTCAGTCAAAATAGATAAACATTCTATTTCGTAGCTAAATAAAGAGTCAAAGTCTTCGTTATTCAAAGACCTCAACTCTATGAATTGTTCGACTGTTATATCATTCCACGATTTCGGTAGCTTCAACTTGAATTTCTTTAGCGGTTTTACCTAACTTTTGACCAATGTAAGCAATAAAAGGAATAGCTATATTTGCTTTTTGCTCCTTAAACATCTTCGACTTTAAAGCAATGTGTGAATCTCCGTAATGTTCTGCTTTAGTTAGGTCAGTTCGTTTAAAAATAATAGCCATAACACGAGAAATATAATTTTCTGGAGATGTAGAAACTGCTTTTTCAATCATTTTTAAATCTCTAACATTCAATTTAAACTCATCTTCGTATGCTTGGTAAGTATAACCATCAAATTCAATTGATTTAAGAAACTTTTTTGTAGGCTTTTTCTTTGTATCGCAAAATTCTTTCACGATTTCCGTAAACTTCTCAAAATCCAAATCATAAACTTCATCTTCATTTGCTCCCAAGTCAATAAATATCTTTGCCCATTTCTCAAATTGGTCAAGTTCTAAATTATTCATTGTTGCGCTAAGTTTTTCAAACTGCTCAATTGTAAGTTCAGTTACTTCGTTGTTAATCTTTGTTGTTCCGATTTTTACCATAGTGTTTTTTTAGCAAATATACAAAAATATAACAAAAAAAAATGTATGCCATTATAATGTATGGCTAATGACATTCCTATTTTTAAAGTTACGATTGACGAAGACTATTCCGATGGGGAAATCTTAGGAATAGAGCAAGTCGCATTCACTTCTAAACCCGCAATTTTAGTTAAAGGAATGGCTTTTAATAGTCACTCTAAAGTAATGCAGTTTGCTGACGAGCCTAAAATGAGAATCGTAGCACCCGCCATGATTCCAATGGACATTTACCGTAACGATTCCGAAGGAGAATATTTTGTTCAATTTTCTGAACAAGAGATTGAGACAATTTATTCTGATTTCATGCAGAATCTAAACAACAAAAACTTATTCAACCTGGAGCATGACGCTGGACAAATTGTTCCCGCTTACATTCTTGAAAGTTGGCTAGTTCAAAATCCTAAAGAAGATAAATCATATAGTTCGTATGGTATTGAAGTACCTAAAGGAACACTTATGCTAACTGCTCAAATAACAGATAAAGAATATTATAATAAACTTGTTGAAAGCGGACAAGTTGGTTTTTCTATTGAAGGATTTTTAGGCTTGAAGTTAAGTATTAATAAACAAATAAAAAACAGTATGAATTTACCTGATGGAGAACATCTAATCGAAGGCAAAATCTACGTTGTTAAAGACGGAGTTGTTGTTGAAGTGAAAGATGCACCTATTGAAGTGGAAGTCGAAATGGCTGACGAAGAAGTAGTTGAAGAAGAGGTAGTGATGGCTGAGGAAGTAGAAGTAGAAGAAGAAGTTGTTGAAGCTGCAATGGCAGTTGACCCGACTGCTGACGCTGAAGCTATTCTTGCAATCGTTATGCCTACAATCGACGAAAAGTACAACGAACTTATTCAGCTTATTGCTGAAGTTAAAGCAATGATTCCAACACTTGAAGAAGAAGTTACGGAAGTTACCGAGCAAAAATTATCTGCTCACGAAAAATTAATGAAGTTTAACCAATTTAACAAAGACTAAAAATGTCAAGAAAATTAAAATTCGATTTAGACATCGAAACAAACGCACTACTTTGTGCTAATCCTAACGAGTTTTATTCTCGTGCTTACATTACTGAAGACATCGTAGATAACTATCGTACTTTGCCTGGTATCAAGTCAGCTACAAAATTAGCTAACGTTACTTTTGGTAATATCCTACAATCTTCTACTTGTGCTTTCTCTGCTCCAACTGACGCTTTGGATGCTATCGACATTGACGTTTGTGCATTGTCTGCTATGGCTCAAATTTGTCAGTTTGATTTAGAGCAATCTTTCCTTTCTTTGCAAATGGCTGCGGGTTCAAACGGAAGTTTCGAAGTTGCTTCTTTCATGTCTTACTATTGGGAAACAATGTCAATGCAAATCGGTGAGGATGTTGAGTTATTGAGATGGCAAGGTGATACTGATTCATTAGACCCTCTATTGTCTTTGTGTGATGGTTACCTTAAGCGACTTTTAGCAGATGCTGCGGTTGTAGATGTTGCTAACGTAGCTATTACTTCTACTAACGTTATCGCACAATTGACTGCAATATTGAATGCTGCTCCTGCAACTATCAAGCGTAAGAAAGCAGATTTACGTTTCTATGTTTCTTCTAACATTGCTACTGCTTACGAATTAGCTGCTGCAACGGGTAACACTCAAACGTTTGTAACGCTTCCTTTAGCTTTGACTTTTTTAGGAATTAAGATGGTAGTTGCTGAAGGTTTGCCTAACGATACTGCGGTATTGACTTTGAAGAATAACTTGATTTATGCTTTCGATTCTGAATCAGATGCAAAAGCGTTAAGAGCAGTTAACTTGAACGATACAGTTGCTGAGCCTTACTTGAGAACTCGTGCAAACTTGAAAGTTGGATTCTGGTATACAAATCCTACTGAGATTGTTCTTTATTCTTAATTAATAATTACTAACTAGAAAGGGTGGGTGGATTCGCCTACCCTTTTTTAATACATAAAAATTATGTCAATTTGCAATACAATAACAACAATCACAAAAGGATGCGATAACAATATCGGAGGCATCCAAACGGTTTACATAAATGACCAAAGCGAAGTAACTTCGGTAACAGTAGACGAACCGAATTGGGAAATAACTGCAATTACTGCGGGAGACCCTTTCATTCCTTTCGAATTCAAACGCAATACGGGTAACTATGTTGAAGACCAAGCAAACGATTTAATCAATGGCTCTTCTTTTGTAACTGCTACGATTACTTTAATGTTTCACCGTAGAGAAGCAGCGAAGTCTCGTTCTATCAAAATCTTAGGAGAAGGACAAAGAGACTTGGCTATTATAGTTTTAGATGCAAACGGAAAATATTGGTACTTTGCAAATGCACAAGTTACTGCGGTAGCTGAAGGAAGTGGTACTGCTAAAGCAGATGGCTCAAAGTATTCAATTACTATCGTTGCTGAATCAGAAAATTTAGCATACGAAGTTGACCCTACTATTATTGCAGGTTTACTAGTTTAAAAGTAAAATTTGCTATCCTCACCCTCACTTTAATTAGTGGGGGTTTTTTGTTTTATAACAAATCGTAATTAAAGACCATTATATAATATGATATACTTAGAAAAAGATTCTGCAAATACTTTTGTTCTCACGTTAACTGAGAGTTCAACTATTTCGAATCCTACCTACTTATTTTTATTCCAAAATGAATTTAATAAAAGTTCACAAGGTTTCCAATGGGTAGGAACTGATACTTCAGACTATAAAGAAAGATACAATTTATTCCAATTAGAAGAGGGAGTTGATGCAACCTTTATTCTTGGACAATATACCTATACTGTTTACGAATCTGCCGACCCTATCGTCATTGTAGACCAAGATATTAATTATTATACTGGTTTAAATGTAGTAGAAGAGGGCAGAATGGTTGTCGCAGGAGTAGTAACAAACACAATATACGATTAATGAAGATTTTAGGATTCGAATTTGGCTCAAATAAAGCCGTAGAAGTACAAGAATTAGGAGGATATCAAGCCTTTTCAACACCATTCTTAAAAGTAGGAAAAGGAGACTTATCTCTACCTTACGTTAATGCCCGTTTAAACGTTGGTAACTATGTTAGATTTGGCTCAGACAACCTTTACCCTCAGTTACTAAATCAAATGTACTACACGTCTCCGTTGCATGGTGCAATTGTAGACTTTAAAACAAACGCTACGGTTGGCGGTGGGTACGAATTGCAATATTCTCCGACTGCTTCACCAATGGAAAAGGTAGACATCTACGCATTTGAAAAGCGAATGAATTTAAAGAAAATTTTACCCGCAGTTACTAAAGAAAAAATCATTCATGGTAGAGTTTACTTTCACTTGCGATTTAATCAAACTGGAACGCTAATTTTTTGTAAGCACATCGCAGCGGATAAGGTTAGAAAGAACGCTACAAATGATTTATATTACATCTGCGATGATTGGTCTACTCAAATAAACATACAAACGATTAAGCCTTATAAATTCAACACAAAAGACCTTGAATTTCTTTATTGTTATGAGGACTATTCAGTAGGTCAAGACGTTTACACTTTACCGCAATATTCATCATGTATGAATTGGGCTTTTTTAGATGGTGAAATGTCTTATCTGCAAAAGTCAAACATTCAAAACTCTATCTTCCCATCGTTTGCAATGATGTTTCCTAAGAAACCACAAAACGAAGAAGAGAAGAACAGTATTAAAACAACAATCGATAGAGCAAAAGGTGCTACAAATGCGGGTAAAGCAATCGCATTCTTTGCTAATAATAAAGAATCTCTCCCAACGATTGAAGCAATACCTACGAATTCAAATGATAACTTGTTCCAGGTTACTACGGAGAGCATAGATTCAAAGATTTGTCAAGCGCATATAATAGACCCTATCTTAATGGGAATTCGAGTAAGCGGTAAGTTGGGAAGTGGCAGCGACATCAAACAATCGTATGTAATTTTTGAAAAGAATAGTATCATTCCTTTGCGTAACTCAGTCGAAGAAATCTTCAATGAGATTTTAGCTATTTGTAATATAAACGCAAAGCTAGTAATCAATAATTTCCAAATCGTTAACGAAACTATTGTTGAATTAGATTCTACTTCTTCAGCTACCTCAGACGCATTGAATGCTATGTCTCCATTGGTGGCAAACAAAGTGCTTGATTCAATGACGCAAAATGAAATTCGTAAGTTAGCAAGTTTACCGCCCGTAGAAGGTGGAGACGTAGCTACTTCTTCAACTCCTTCAACTCCGATGCTATGATTTACTTTGTAACTGAAAACTACCTAAAAACACAAACGCCAATAACTGCAAACATTGACGTTAACAATATCGTTCCGTTTATCAAGACACAATCAGACATGAGAATAATGCCGATTCTAGGTACTTATTTTTATAACTACGTTTTGGCCGCTTATAACAATCAAACATTAACTGTTGACGAAGAAGAATTAGTAACTTACATTCAACCTGCAATTGCATGGCGAAGTGCTGAAGATGCAGCTTTCGGTTTATCGTACCAATTAAAGAACAAAGGAATCCAAACGCAAAATGGAGACTATTCTAATAACGTTAGTCAAGGAGAGGTCAACTTTGTACAAGACCATTACGCTCAAAAAGCTAGTTTCTACGAGTCAAGATTATGGAAATATTTGGATATGAATAAAGACTTATTCCCCAATTTTATTTCGCCTTTAAATAGAGATTCGGACATTAGACCATCGGTACAACAAACGCAAGGATTTAACGATTCAATAATCTTTTTATAAATAAACCACAATGCTTGAAATTTTAGAAACTATTAAAAAACATGGTGCTTTAGGAATGACTGTCATCGCATTGATTTGGATGAACACCAGGTTAAATTCCGTTGAAGATAAATTGTATAATTGTCTAAGCGCAAACCAAGAAATACGTCAAGCATCAACGCATAGTAAGGTGGAGATTAAAGAAAAACTAATTGCGATACTCCCAAATGATAGAAAGAATAAAAAGTTTATTTCGTGATACTTTAAAAAAGGAAGGTAAATGGTCAAGAACTTCGCTTACAATGTTTACTTCTTTTTCTATTTGTGTGCTTGTTGGCTTAATAGATTTCTTTATGCATGGTTTTAATACTGAAGTATTCTTCGGTTTTCTTTCAGTTGCGGTAGGTAGTAAGATTTCTGATTCATTCAGTAAAAAATTAGAAAAATGAAAATAAATTTTACGCATTTATTAGCGTTTATTTGGGCAAGTATAATGTCCTTTTTTATTTTATTAATGCTTTATGGTTGTTCAGCTTCGTATCACTACGGAAAAGCAGTTAAAAAAGGAATGAGATGTGAAACAATTTCCGACACAATCGAGATTCAAAAGATTGATTCAGTATTCATAAATAACGAATGGGTTAAGTATGTTACCAAGTACGATACGATAGTGCGTTACAATGAAGTTTTCGTGCCTAAAACGAGGTATCAGATTAAAACGGAATATAAAATAAAACGAGATTCAATAGAAGTTGTAAAATACAAGACGAAAATAGAGTATAAAACAATCAAGAAAAAGTGGAATTTCCCTATTAAAATTCTAATTATTTGTTTTGCCATTGGATTTGTGATAGCTTTGGCAAAAGTATATTTAAGAAGATAGTGCAATCCGTTGCACAATTAAGTATATTTCACCAAGATTAAGCAGAAATAACTATTGAAAGTGTGATATATTGCACAATTAATATGTTTACAGTAAACAACTAAATGTAAATAAGATGCTGACAACTAAAGAAATGATTGCCAAATATGGCGCACCAAATCCTGAAGGAACGTATTTAAAAACGATTGTACTACCTTATCCATTCCTATACGATGGTAAACCAGTCAGTAAGATGCGATGTCATAAACTTGTTGCTGATAAATTCCTAGCGGTTTTTAATGATATCCTGGCGCATTATGGATTAGAGGAAATTAATCGACTTGGTATAAACAAATACGGTGGTTGTTTTAATTATCGAGTTATGCGTGGAGGCACACAATTAAGCCGCCATTCTTGGGGTGTAGCAATAGACCTAGACCCAGAAAGAAACACATTAAAAGAAACAAGTAAGACTGCTAGGTTTGCAAGACCTGAATATAAGCCAATGATTGATATTTTTTATAAGCATGGTTTTTTATCTTTAGGTAGGGAAAAG
>ENA-UPTL01000220-UPTL01000220.1-marine-metagenome-genome-assembly--contig:-NODE-220-length-14126-cov-10.477862_pt1 | contig 14126 bp, 7 predicted proteins | sample MGYA00238170_ERZ767106 | MGnify/ENA primary metagenome ERZ767106 (study PRJEB28938, sample SAMN06267160) | marine metagenome | isolation source: Columbia River Estuary | place: USA:Columbia River Estuary...
GGTCCTTGTGGTCCTGGTAGACCATCTCTGCCTCTTACTGAACCTTGCCAATTGGGCATCTTTGTAGTAATGGTTAGTAATAAATCGCCAAACTAATCTGTGAGTTGTAGTTAGGGTATTGAGTAAAGGGAATACCAGCATCATCTCGTAAGGTCACGGTGATTTCATAGATTTCATTGGGTGTGGATAAACTTGGAACTTCCACGCTGTTCGTTGTATATGAGTTGATTGCCAAAGGGGGACTTTCAATTGGAATGGAGGCGATTAAGTTTTTGTTGCCTAATGAGTCAAGACCTCCGCCGACGGATACATTCAGGTAGACATTCACATTCTGCGCTCCAAGTAGAATAGGAAATCCGTCTGCTTGAACATAATCGGTAGAACCATTAGTTGGAACACCAGTAGCAGTCGCACACCCTACTTGCGAGTTCGCACCCCAATACAGACCACGAGTATTGAATCCCATACCAAACCCTAATCGTGCGTTCATACTCTTATTCAAAACGAAAGGTTGAAACTGGGCGGTCGCATAGTTGGTGCTTCCATAGGTCGCCATCTTGATTCGGTTTGCAGGAGTAGTCGTTCCTAACAACGCATCAATCACAATAGGGTCATCTGCGGAGGTAGGGGCGATGTAGTTTGTTCCGTCTCCAGCAACATAAACACGGCGACTTTCTGTAAAATAGTAAAAACTGATTAGTCCTGCGGTCCAATAAGGGTTATAAGTCGCTGAATCATCGGCGTTCGATGCGTTATTAAGAGTGGAACACAGTTCATCAACCGTGTTAAAATAAACATTTTTTTGAAAAGTTGAGAATCCAGAAGCAGGAACATAGTTGGAAGGCAACAAGCGGACACACTTCAAGTTTGATAAACTGCGAATACCTGCCTGTGTGGCGGAAGAATAGAACCAGAACATCAAGTGGGCGTCATCGTTCAATTGTAGGGCAGAGTTGATGAAGTTCGCATTGACTAACTGCAACCCCTTTGCTCCAATGATTGGATTCTTCAACACATTTGTAAAACTGGAATATGCTCCTCCCGGTGTCTTTGTAAACAACTGGGGGTCGCTATACGCATCCAGAGTAATACGATTGGGTCGGTTCACGGAACTCATTTACCTTTCCAACACTATTTATTTCTTGTAAGTCATTTTGAATGTCAGGGTCACCACGGCGTTGTTCGTCAACACAAAGGGTTCATTGAACTCATCGAACAACTGAATGGAAATGCTATACAAATCCTCACCGTTCGCAATCAACTCGCTCTCGATATAGTTGCCGTAAAACGATACGCCCAGATTATCAGCGTTCATGGAAGTCATGCCTAACAAGGATGTATTTCTCTGTGTGTCCAAAGTCCTTGCTCCTGCGATGGAACCATAGACTGCTACGATGGATGAGTATACCAAGTTCGCATATCCATTTGCAGTGAAGATTCCAGTTACAGTCGCCTGTGTATACGGTTCAATGCCTAACTCTGTTCCCACTACAAAAGTTGTGTATTGCGGGACAGGTCGTAATCGGTTATATAATTGAACTACCGTGTTATTCGTTGCTACTGGAATGTTATTCACAATGGATGCTAATGCGGTCACATCCATCTGTCCATTCCAAGTGAACCCCAAGATTGAGTTCAGTAATCGCTTTGGGTTAGGATTGAAAGGTTGCCCAGGGATGCCGGATGGAAATGGGAAACGCCATTCATTCCCAACTATATCTAAAAAGTCATAACTGGAAGAGACCGAGTTCAAACCTACCTTACAAGCAGTCGCAGTGGATGTATAGTTTCGTTCCCAATAATTTGTTTGCCAGAAAGCGTTCACACCGCCCGTGGTTGCGATTGTAGGGGGTGTCTGTCCTCTACTGCTCTGCAAGGCAATATACGGTATTGATGCATAGACGACCACATCACCCTTCGCATACGATGTAGTGCTTGAATAAGTAAGATTGGTTCTAACTTTCCATCTGTTTGGATTTGTTGTAGGAAGAGAGTTAAGGGATGATTCAATCGCTTCATAGTAAATCGAGAGATACAAGACCAAGTCCCCTTTCAAATAGTAATTAGTATTCGACCAAGTCTCTGGATACTGAAATGGGATGAGATTAATCGTAACACCCGATTGAATTGGTAGATAAGGAATGCCGTTGTGTTCTATTGCTGTGGAGGTCATCCAGTCACTTCCCTGAAAAGTATTGTATGGATTCCAAGTTTTAAGTTGAGTTCCCTGACGAATTGCTACATTGGGGTCATCATATCCGGTAATCAAATACCGATTGTAGATGCCGTCTTCTGGTGGGACATATTGACTCCACGCTGTATTACCAGGGTTCGGAATTCCTCCACCTCTAATACCATTCACGGACACCCAGAAACTGAATGTAGGTGGGTAGTAGATAATCACACCCTTTGCATAGTATTCATTTACATCCCAAGTTCTAACCCATTGCGAATCGTCTTGCACAACAACCCAGTTCAAACTATCATCATCATCCGGAACATTATTGAGACTAATCAAAATACACCGATACGCCTTTTCATTGTAGGTCACGAAATCACCGACATCATAAGTCGTTGTAGCACTCCATCCAAATCCACCATCGGATACTTCCCAAAAAGAGTTAGGTGGACCGGTTGGATAATGACCTGTGTTTCCTGCAACCTTCGACCTGTAAAGTATATTTACTGGATAATAGACAAAATCACCTTCATCATAAGTTGCTCCAAAATCAAATGCGGTTACATAACTTTCACTCGTAATCGTATCCTGATAGAATGAAATCAAAGGCAGGTAATAGTTCAATCCCGTCATCTGAAACTTGTTGAGTGGAATATTCAAGGTAATGGATATATCGTTGGGAGAGAATGGAACCTCGGGTAAGTATTCCGGAATCGTAGGTTGGTCTACTCCTCCAAGTTCAATAATGGTATTGATGTTGTCGTATGCGAGGTCATTCTCACACGACTTAACAAGTTCTGTTGCGACATCTTGATAATCAAAGAAGGTCTGATTGCGTCCATTAAAGTCTCCTCCTGCGTATTCAGGTTTGTAATACGACGGCAACAACCTGACCATGTATAAGTTCAGTGGATTAGGAACAGCACCTAAAAAAGGGTTGAGTCTGTAATACCAAAAGGCACACGCTGTATCCGGTATGTTCTGCGTGCACTCGGGGATGTTCGCATTCAACAACTGAATTCCTTCCACTTTCAAAATCGGTCTGGGCAAGTCTACTCTGAATTCACTGAACGATTCACCCGAACCGGTAAAGGTGGCATTTGCGGAGGAGACCGAGACAAGCGCGGGTTGATTGAGCATGGATTGAAATACGGAGATTGCTGACTTTCTTTTTAATGCTTGTTCCTCCTCGATTTCTCTGACTGTCTCTGCGACCAGTTCGTCCATTGTATTCTGTGTCCGATTTGATTTTCGCCTGTTTAGGTTCAAATCTCATGGGAGGTGTATACTCTGCGGAAGTTGGTGGAATATAATCATCTTCTTCTCCGACTCCCCAATACTTACTCATTATATTATGCTATTTTTTGAATGGTAAAACTGGTTATAGCACCTGTTTTATCCGCAGTAATACTTCCTCCTCCTCTTGTGACTACACAGTTAGGAAATGCTTCTGTGTTTAGTTCTAAAAGACCTGAAACAGTCGCAAAAATATCTTCGGTCACACTTGGAAAATAAGCAAAATAATCAGGTTGAACGCTCAACTCTGGACTGGTGACTACACCAGTATTAGCATCAGTGCGAATAGAAAGAAGAAGTGCCTCGCTTGTTTGCCAAGTAGCACCTGTGGTTTTCAAAATAAAGTTCGCTTCAACACGATAAGTTCCAGGTCCCACTTTTGTTGCACTTGTATAAACAGCAGTATCACCAGGAATATTACCAAGAGCAACAGGAGTCGGACTTTCAGTATTTACTAAAATCTTCGGCACTAAATCTACATATGGACCACCGCCGTTCAACTGGGTTGGGTCTGGAATATACGGTGTGTAATTAACCGTGTTGTTCGGCGCAACAATGTAGGAAAAGGACGATGAAGACATTTATTAAGAACCTTTTATTTTTTTACTCTTCATTACATTACAAATGCCTCGTAAGACCGCATACCAACTTGGAATGGAAGCAGTGTTGAACAATCCCCAAACTTCTTTCCTTACTCAACCCCGGACCTTTAACGAAATCTATTCCCAATCCAAGATGTCCATGAACTCCATGATGAAACACATTGGAGGCAAAGCAAATAAAAAGAAGAAGGAACCCACAGATGCCGAGCGAAGTAAAGAACGATTGGACGCCATGGAATCACAGCAGAAGTAAAGAAAGTCAAACAAAAGAAAAGGTTGTCCGAAATACAAAATGAGTTTTACGAATCAGTCAGGTGATTTGCTCCCGTTCAGCGAGGTCGTCCCAGCGTCCGCCCAGTTCGGTGCCCCCGAGAAGTCAAGCATTCTTACCCAGCGTCGCCGAGTTCGTGTAACTCCACAGACAGGTCCTTCTGCCGGCGCGTCAGGAACAGGTGCTGATGGAACCCAAATCCAGTTTTTAGTGGCGGACCAGGGAGGGATGCTTGATATGAGGTCCATCGTTGTGAACTACACAATCAACACCAACGCTGCATCCTCTTCCACACAATGCCCTGATGATGGTCACCCATTCATGACTGTTCAGGCGTTGCTCAATGGTCAATTGCTCGAGAACATCCAGAACGCGCCCAAGTTGGCGAATGTGGAGATGGCGCTTGGAGGTTCCAAGACCTATTACCAAACTGCTGGTTCTCTACAAGGATTTGAACTTCTCAACAACGACCTCGTGACCAATGTGCCATCTTCAACGGTGACCGCATCAATCACTGGATTTGGTTATGTTGCCGGAAACCAACCCTCTGTGAATGTTCGTTCATCTCGTGCGTCCAACGCCATCTTCAACAACATTGCAGGAGAGCAGAGGTCCATTCCTCTCGGTTTGATGACCGGTCTCGGACGCATGAAGCAATACCTCCCTATCGCTCTTACCGGCGAGTTGGCGTTGGTTCTCATCTGCGGTTCTGCAGCAGATGTCCTCTTCACCACAGACTCGGTCACAGCAGGTGGTTATTCACTCTCCAACATCTCCCTCGAGTATGATGTGGTCATCCCTGACCAACGATACATGCAGGTCCTTCAAAAGGTCGCCATGGAAGACCCAGTCGGTCTCACAATGCCCTACGAATCGTCCATCGTCTCCACGGGTGCGTCCATCACTGCCTCTTCATCTGCTCTGTCGCAGTATGATATTATCGTGTCCCGAGCAACCAACCACCTCCTCCGAGCAAGTGTGGTTCAGGTCCCAACTGCCCTGGTCAGCACAATCGGTTTCCCATCCCAGTCCTGCTTCGGTCACGCCGGTTGCTACTCCGCTCAATTCCGCATCGGGTCCCAGGTCTACCCCCAAGTCGCTGCACAAGGTGACGCCTCCCTCTTCAATATGTCCCTCTCGGCGTATGGTTCAGCAATGCAGGAGAACGGCACAATCATCAACCGATGCCTCTGGGGCAACTCCACTAACGGCGCAACAGCAGGAACCGCTGCAGTCTATGAAACTGCCCAGGTCGCATCAGGCGGTTCAGTCAGGTTCGCATACGCCGACAAGTTCATCCCCTCTTATGGATTCCAGACGGTCAAGGGTTCTGCTGAACCTCTAACAGTGGATGGTGTCTCCCTCGCCGGAGCATCAGGTTCCCAGTTGATTGTTTCACTGGTCCAAGCGCCAGCAATCGCCTACACCCCGTTCGTAATCCTCACCGCCTTGCGATTCATCAAGGCACAGGGTGGAGCGGTCCAAGTCGTCGGCGCCTAAAAAATAAACTTTCTAAATACAAATGCCAGTCACTGCTCATGTTATTAATGTTGCTGAACGCACAGATAGATGGGACAAGTTCACTAACGACTGGCAAGACCAAACCACAATCAAGATTGAAAGAGAAGATGCTTTCAAACCTGATGGTGTAGAGATTCGGGATGTGTATGATGCTGTATTCTTAAAGCATCGGCAGATTCTGACCAAAGCAAAAGAACAAGGTGAAAAGTTATGTCTCATCATGGAAGACGATGCAATTCCCTGTAAAGATTTTGGAGAACGATTTGAAGCAATCATGGAATACTTGAATGTGTATGAAGACAGGTGGGAGATATTCAATGGCGGTATGTTAAGTATCCGTGATTGTGTTCAAGGTATTATCCGTCTCACTCACAAGTCTAACCTGGTTCCCCCGACAATGTTGTTGAATGTGAACCGAGGCGCAATGGCACACTTCTTGGTGTTCAATGTTGAGAAGGCATTGAAAAAGATGGAAGAATGGGAAGCAGACGATAAACCCCAGTTTGATGGATGGTATTCCCACAAACTCGAATGTGTTGCGTCTATTCCTTATCTTGCTGAACAAAGTGATGGGTATAGTGATGCTGGTGGTCAGTTCCGTGAATGGAGTGATAGATTTAAGTTTGAGGAGGCAACGATGATATACTCCTTGCGCGATTTCATTTCTTACCCTTCATCATTATCATCTCCAACAGACGCATCTGACTCTTTGCTTTTGGAAGCGAAGTAAACCCATGCAACTTGCCGGTCTGCTTACTCTTCACCGCAAACTTGTTTCCAATCTTAACAACTTCAAAAGGCATTTATGATATACCAATACTTTATCGCAAGTCATTATCGTGATTTGGATTGCCGTCCAAGAATGAATAGACTCTCGCCATTGCCCACTGCTCTTTGGACAACTTCATAGACATGGGTGCGTTCACATTCTTTTCAAAGGTCCCTTCCATTCTCACAGATTCAGGATTGGTTTTGTATGCACCGATGCCTCGGTTATACACAACTTGTAATGTGCTTATCGGCACACCCGCAATTTTGCTCAACTCTTTCAACGAGTATGACCGGTCTGTCGATAGTCCCTTCTTCTTCAAAAAGTTCTCTCTGCGAGTCATTATGTTAGATTGCATATATTTACAAAACGGATAGGATTCATTCAACAAAACTGGATTGAGTGAAAATATATACAGAAAACAATTGTTTTCTGTATATATTTTCACTCAATCCAGTTTTGTTGAATGAATCCTATCCGTTTTGTAAATATATGCAATCTAACATAATGACTCGCAGAGAGAACTTTTTGAAGAAGAAGGGACTATCGACAGACCGGTCATACTCGTTGAAAGAGTTGAGCAAAATTGCGGGTGTGCCGATAAGCACATTACAAGTTGTGTATAACCGAGGCATCGGTGCATACAAAACCAATCCTGAATCTGTGAGAATGGAAGGGACCTTTGAAAAGAATGTGAACGCACCCATGTCTATGAAGTTGTCCAAAGAGCAGTGGGCAATGGCGAGAGTCTATTCATTCTTGGACGGCAATCCAAATCACGATAATGACTTGCGATAAAGTATTGGTATATCATAAATGCCTTTTGAAGTTGTTAAGATTGGAAACAAGTTTGCGGTGAAGAGTAAGCAGACCGGCAAGTTGCATGGGTTTACTTCGCTTCCAAAAGCAAAGAGTCAGATGCGTCTGTTGGAGATGATAATGATGAAGGGTAAGAAATGAAATCGCGCAAGGAGTATATCATCGTTGCCTCCTCAAACTTAAATCTATCACTCCATTCACGGAACTGACCACCAGCATCACTATACCCATCACTTTGTTCAGCAAGATAAGGAATAGACGCAACACATTCGAGTTTGTGGGAATACCATCCATCAAACTGGGGTTTATCGTCTGCTTCCCATTCTTCCATCTTTTTCAATGCCTTCTCAACATTGAACACCAAGAAGTGTGCCATTGCGCCTCGGTTCACATTCAACAACATTGTCGGGGGAACCAGGTTAGACTTGTGAGTGAGACGGATAATACCTTGAACACAATCACGGATACTTAACATACCGCCATTGAATATCTCCCACCTGTCTTCATACACATTCAAGTATTCCATGATTGCTTCAAATCGTTCTCCAAAATCTTTACAGGGAATTGCATCGTCTTCCATGATGAGACATAACTTTTCACCTTGTTCTTTTGCTTTGGTCAGAATCTGCCGATGCTTTAAGAATACAGCATCATACACATCCCGAATCTCTACACCATCAGGTTTGAAAGCATCTTCTCTTTCAATCTTGATTGTGGTTTGGTCTTGCCAGTCGTTAGTGAACTTGTCCCATCTATCTGTGCGTTCAGCAACATTAATAACATGAGCAGTGACTGGCATTTGTATTTAGAAAGTTTATTTTTTAGGCGCCGACGACTTGGACCGCTCCACCCTGTGCCTTGATGAATCGCAAGGCGGTGAGGATTACGAACGGGGTGTAGGCGATTGCTGGCGCTTGGACCAGTGAAACAATCAACTGGGAACCTGATGCTCCGGCGAGGGAGACACCATCCACTGTTAGAGGTTCAGCAGAACCCTTGACCGTCTGGAATCCATAAGAGGGGATGAACTTGTCGGCGTATGCGAACCTGACTGAACCGCCTGATGCGACCTGGGCAGTTTCATAGACTGCAGCGGTTCCTGCTGTTGCGCCGTTAGTGGAGTTGCCCCAGAGGCATCGGTTGATGATTGTGCCGTTCTCCTGCATTGCTGAACCATACGCCGAGAGGGACATATTGAAGAGGGAGGCGTCACCTTGTGCAGCGACTTGGGGGTAGACCTGGGACCCGATGCGGAATTGAGCGGAGTAGCAACCGGCGTGACCGAAGCAGGACTGGGATGGGAAACCGATTGTGCTGACCAGGGCAGTTGGGACCTGAACCACACTTGCTCGGAGGAGGTGGTTGGTTGCTCGGGACACGATAATATCATACTGCGACAGAGCAGATGAAGAGGCAGTGATGGACGCACCCGTGGAGACGATGGACGATTCGTAGGGCATTGTGAGACCGACTGGGTCTTCCATGGCGACCTTTTGAAGGACCTGCATGTATCGTTGGTCAGGGATGACCACATCATACTCGAGGGAGATGTTGGAGAGTGAATAACCACCTGCTGTGACCGAGTCTGTGGTGAAGAGGACATCTGCTGCAGAACCGCAGATGAGAACCAACGCCAACTCGCCGGTAAGAGCGATAGGGAGGTATTGCTTCATGCGTCCGAGACCGGTCATCAAACCGAGAGGAATGGACCTCTGCTCTCCTGCAATGTTGTTGAAGATGGCGTTGGACGCACGAGATGAACGAACATTCACAGAGGGTTGGTTTCCGGCAACATAACCAAATCCAGTGATTGATGCGGTCACCGTTGAAGATGGCACATTGGTCACGAGGTCGTTGTTGAGAAGTTCAAATCCTTGTAGAGAACCAGCAGTTTGGTAATAGGTCTTGGAACCTCCAAGCGCCATCTCCACATTCGCCAACTTGGGCGCGTTCTGGATGTTCTCGAGCAATTGACCATTGAGCAACGCCTGAACAGTCATGAATGGGTGACCATCATCAGGGCATTGTGTGGAAGAGGATGCAGCGTTGGTGTTGATTGTGTAGTTCACAACGATGGACCTCATATCAAGCATCCCTCCCTGGTCCGCCACTAAAAACTGGATTTGGGTTCCATCAGCACCTGTTCCTGACGCGCCGGCAGAAGGACCTGTCTGTGGAGTTACACGAACTCGGCGACGCTGGGTAAGAATGCTTGACTTCTCGGGGGCACCGAACTGGGCGGACGCTGGGACGACCTCGCTGAACGGGAGCAAATCACCTGACTGATTCGTAAAACTCATTTTGTATTTCGGACAACCTTTTCTTTTGTTTGACTTTCTTTACTTCTGCTGTGATTCCATGGCGTCCAATCGTTCTTTACTTCGCTCGGCATCTGTGGGTTCCTTCTTCTTTTTATTTGCTTTGCCTCCAATGTGTTTCATCATGGAGTTCATGGACATCTTGGATTGGGAATAGATTTCGTTAAAGGTCCGGGGTTGAGTAAGGAAAGAAGTTTGGGGATTGTTCAACACTGCTTCCATTCCAAGTTGGTATGCGGTCTTACGAGGCATTTGTAATGTAATGAAGAGTAAAAAAATAAAAGGTTCTTAATAAATGTCTTCATCGTCCTTTTCCTACATTGTTGCGCCGAACAACACGGTTAATTACACACCGTATATTCCAGACCCAACCCAGTTGAACGGCGGTGGTCCATATGTAGATTTAGTGCCGAAGATTTTAGTAAATACTGAAAGTCCGACTCCTGTTGCTCTTGGTAATATTCCTGGTGATACTGCTGTTTATACAAGTGCAACAAAAGTGGGACCTGGAACTTATCGTGTTGAAGCGAACTTTATTTTGAAAACCACAGGTGCTACTTGGCAAACAAGCGAGGCACTTCTTCTTTCTATTCGCACTGATGCTAATACTGGTGTAGTCACCAGTCCAGAGTTGAGCGTTCAACCTGATTATTTTGCTTATTTTCCAAGTGTGACCGAAGATATTTTTGCGACTGTTTCAGGTCTTTTAGAACTAAACACAGAAGCATTTCCTAACTGTGTAGTCACAAGAGGAGGAGGAAGTATTACTGCGGATAAAACAGGTGCTATAACCAGTTTTACCATTCAAAAAATAGCATAATATAATGAGTAAGTATTGGGGAGTCGGAGAAGAAGATGATTATATTCCACCAACTTCCGCAGAGTATACACCTCCCATGAGATTTGAACCTAAACAGGCGAAAATCAAATCGGACACAGAATACAATGGACGAACTGGTCGCAGAGACAGTCAGAGAAATCGAGGAGGAACAAGCATTAAAAAGAAAGTCAGCAATCTCCGTATTTCAATCCATGCTCAATCAACCCGCGCTTGTCTCGGTCTCCTCCGCAAATGCCACCTTTACCGGTTCGGGTGAATCGTTCAGTGAATTCAGAGTAGACTTGCCCAGACCGATTTTGAAAGTGGAAGGAATTCAGTTGTTGAATGCGAACATCCCCGAGTGCACGCAGAACATACCGGATACAGCGTGTGCCTTTTGGTATTACAGACTCAACCCTTTTTTAGGTGCTGTTCCTAATCCACTGAACTTATACATGGTCAGGTTGTTGCCGTCGTATTACAAACCTGAATACGCAGGAGGAGACTTTAATGGACGCAATCAGACCTTCTTTGATTATCAAGATGTCGCAACAGAACTTGTTAAGTCGTGTGAGAATGACCTCGCATACGACAACATCAATACCATTATTGAACTTGGAGGAGTAGACCAACCTACGATTCCGGAATACTTACCCGAGGTTCCATTCTCTCCCAACGATATATCCATTACCTTGAATATTCCACTCAACAAGTTTCAGATGACGGGATTGAACTATTACCTGCCTTTGATTTCATTCTATCAGGATACGATTACGAGTGAAAGTTATGTAACCGCATTTGATTTTGGAGCAACTTATGATGAAGGTGATTTTGTCTATTATCCAGTAAATATACTTTACAGGTCGAAGGTTGCAGGAAACACAGGTCATTATCCAACCGGTCCACCTAACTCTTTTTGGGAAGTATCCGATGGTGGATTTGGATGGAGTGCTACAACGACTTATGATGTCGGTGATTTCGTGACCTACAATGAAAAGGCGTATCGGTGTATTTTGATTAGTCTCAATAATGTTCCGGATGATGATGATAGTTTGAACTGGGTTGTTGTGCAAGACGATTCGCAATGGGTTAGAACTTGGGATGTAAATGAATACTATGCAAAGGGTGTGATTATCTACTACCCACCTACATTCAGTTTCTGGGTGTCCGTGAATGGTATTAGAGGTGGAGGAATTCCGAACCCTGGTAATACAGCGTGGAGTCAATATGTCCCACCAGAAGACGGCATCTACAATCGGTATTTGATTACCGGATATGATGACCCCAATGTAGCAATTCGTCAGGGAACTCAACTTAAAACTTGGAATCCATACAATACTTTTCAGGGAAGTGACTGGATGACCTCCACAGCAATAGAACACAACGGCATTCCTTATCTACCAATTCAATCGGGTGTTACGATTAATCTCATCCCATTTCAGTATCCAGAGACTTGGTCGAATACTAATTACTATTTGAAAGGGGACTTGGTCTTGTATCTCTCGATTTACTATGAAGCGATTGAATCATCCCTTAACTCTCTTCCTACAACAAATCCAAACAGATGGAAAGTTAGAACCAATCTTACTTATTCAAGCACTACATCGTATGCGAAGGGTGATGTGGTCGTCTATGCATCAATACCGTATATTGCCTTGCAGAGCAGTAGAGGACAGACACCCCCTACAATCGCAACCACGGGCGGTGTGAACGCTTTCTGGCAAACAAATTATTGGGAACGAAACTATACATCCACTGCGACTGCTTGTAAGGTAGGTTTGAACTCGGTCTCTTCCAGTTATGACTTTTTAGATATAGTTGGGAATGAATGGCGTTTCCCATTTCCATCCGGCATCCCTGGGCAACCTTTCAATCCTAACCCAAAGCGATTACTGAACTCAATCTTGGGGTTCACTTGGAATGGACAGATGGATGTGACCGCATTAGCATCCATTGTGAATAACATTCCAGTAGCAACGAATAACACGGTAGTTCAATTATATAACCGATTACGACCTGTCCCGCAATACACAACTTTTGTAGTGGGAACAGAGTTAGGCATTGAACCGTATACACAGGCGACTGTAACTGGAATCTTCACTGCAAATGGATATGCGAACTTGGTATACTCATCCATCGTAGCAGTCTATGGTTCCATCGCAGGAGCAAGGACTTTGGACACACAGAGAAATACATCCTTGTTAGGCATGACTTCCATGAACGCTGATAATCTGGGCGTATCGTTTTACGGCAACTATATCGAGAGCGAGTTGATTGCGAACGGTGAGGATTTGTATAGCATTTCCATTCAGTTGTTCGATGAGTTCAATGAACCCTTTGTGTTGACGAACAACGCCGTGGTGACCCTGACATTCAAAATGACTTACAAGAAATAAATAGTGTTGGAAAGGTAAATGAGTTCCGTGAACCGACCCAATCGTATTACTCTGGATGCGTATAGCGACCCCCAGTTGTTTACAAAGACACCGGGAGGAGCATATTCCAGTTTTACAAATGTGTTGAAGAATCCAATCATTGGAGCAAAGGGGTTGCAGTTAGTCAATGCGAACTTCATCAACTCTGCCCTACAATTGAACGATGACGCCCACTTGATGTTCTGGTTCTATTCTTCCGCCACACAGGCAGGTATTCGCAGTTTATCAAACTTGAAGTGTGTCCGCTTGTTGCCTTCCAACTATGTTCCTGCTTCTGGATTCTCAACTTTTCAAAAAAATGTTTATTTTAACACGGTTGATGAACTGTGTTCCACTCTTAATAACGCATCGAACGCCGATGATTCAGCGACTTATAACCCTTATTGGACCGCAGGACTAATCAGTTTTTACTATTTTACAGAAAGTCGCCGTGTTTATGTTGCTGGAGACGGAACAAACTACATCGCCCCTACCTCCGCAGATGACCCTATTGTGATTGATGCGTTGTTAGGAACGACTACTCCTGCAAACCGAATCAAGATGGCGACCTATGGAAGCACCAACTATGCGACCGCCCAGTTTCAACCTTTCGTTTTGAATAAGAGTATGAACGCACGATTAGGGTTTGGTATGGGATTCAATACTCGTGGTCTGTATTGGGGTGCGAACTCGCAAGTAGGGTGTGCGACTGCTACTGGTGTTCCAACTAATGGTTCTACCGATTATGTTCAAGCAGACGGATTTCCTATTCTACTTGGAGCGCAGAATGTGAATGTCTACCTGAATGTATCCGTCGGCGGAGGTCTTGACTCATTAGGCAACAAAAACTTAATCGCCTCCATTCCAATTGAAAGTCCCCCTTTGGCAATCAACTCATATACAACGAACAGCGTGGAAGTTCCAAGTTTATCCACACCCAATGAAATCTATGAAATCACCGTGACCTTACGAGATGATGCTGGTATTCCCTTTACTCAATACCCTAACTACAACTCACAGATTAGTTTGGCGATTTATTACTAACCATTACTACAAAGATGCCCAATTGGCAAGGTTCAGTAAGAGGCAGAGATGGTCTACCAGGACCACAAGGACC
>ENA-UPTL01000224-UPTL01000224.1-marine-metagenome-genome-assembly--contig:-NODE-224-length-14002-cov-3.549222_pt1 | contig 14002 bp, 13 predicted proteins | sample MGYA00238170_ERZ767106 | MGnify/ENA primary metagenome ERZ767106 (study PRJEB28938, sample SAMN06267160) | marine metagenome | isolation source: Columbia River Estuary | place: USA:Columbia River Estuary...
CTATAGGTGTAACTCCTGTTAGTCCGGATAGTTTTAGTTTTACGTCGCCAATTTTTGCCATACAAGATTTACCCTTTCTACGTAAGCCAATAAAAGACCTGTAAGCCTATATACAGGGTTATAGTGCATAGTCCATAGGTTCTGGTACGCCTGATTACAGCTAGAATGCTCATAAGCAAACATATCATCTGTAGTGGCACTATACGTGTCAAGCAGCTTGACCTTATCCAGCAAATTGAAATTGATGGGTGAATCTACCGTGAACTGCCAAACTTTACTTGGCGAGTGTGTGAAATCTGGTGTACCTGGCTTGGGACCGGCGATTGCAAAACTGAGCCCTGTACCGCCTACAGCTACAGGATTTGAAAGTAAGCTGTTTGCAGTGCTCTGAGAAATGCCTACAGCCATGTTAATATCGGACTTAGATGGAGGCAAAGTAGGGTGATAGAATAGCTTTTGCGTATCGGAGTATATTAACACTGTGGAGGTATCTAGCACTTGCCTGACGGTATACGTCGCAGAGAAATCCCTAGATGTTTCATCACTGACACCCTTTCCGTAAACCAATAAACTATAATTTGGATTACTAGAAGGACCTATAGCAATTTTACGAAATTTAAAATAGTCTACCATATCGTCTAAGTTATACGATATTCGACTGTCCTCGCGTTTGATTTCGTCGGCTTTGTCGGTAGCTGCAATTGCGCGCAGATAGGAGTATATCAAGAACTGTTTGTAGAACATTGACGCTGTCGTGGTAAACAGCATGTTATATACGCGCTGAAGTGCAGGAGGCAAAGTGACCTTCATGTAGTTGCGGTCAATCATAGGCAGCAGCAGCTTGGTCTCCGCCACTGCAGCATAGTTCTGTACTGCGAGTGTTCCTCCTCCTGCTATAATGGCGGAGTTTCCTCCAAATGTAAGTTCGTACTTTTGAGAGACAGACTCAAATGCCCACAGGTCTAAATTACCAAGCAGAGATGCAAAATGATTAACCATATTATAAGGTGTGGTTAACTACAGAAAATGTGAAAGCGAACTGCGCCATAGTATCAGGCTCACTCATAATAGTTATCTGTGTAGTAGTCATCAAAGCAGTGATGACAATTCCGCCTATATTTATTTTTTGTTCTTTGCCTCGCAGCGCTGTTATTGCGGCTTTATATTTACTCAAACCCGGTAAATTACCATTACAGTCGCCAAACATTAAACCATCCACAGCCAGTGTGCCTAACCCTTTTCCAAAATGGATGAACTTGATAACGTCATCAAAAGTTAAAAAATATTATATTGTCTCCCCTAGCTGCAGGCTGACATTGTTATATATGGCTAACCCTGATTGCTGAATTATACTGTCCACTGCAGGAATGGTAATCAGTGCTTGTCCCGAACCATTGACTTGCTGGAATATGTCGTTTTTACCTAGCGCGAAAAAAGTAGCAGGCATATTAGAATTTTGTGTTAATGGCAGCTATAAGTTCTGACAGAGCCTTCCCGATGCCTCCGCTGTCACCAAGAGCATCCACTAAAGACGACAATATCTTACCGAAGTCTTCCCTGGACTTTAGCTCTGGACTAGTTTCTCCTAGTACCCCTGAGCGCTGCTCGGCCTTATTGATACCTTCTTGTAAACCGGACAGCATCGAACCTACTCTACTCCGATTCCAGTGTTCAGTATCATCTCCCCAGCCCTCTTTAGAGAAGGCGCCTACGCCTTTATTTTTATCCGTAAGCATCGCCTCTGTATCAATGAACGGAACACCCTCGTCATCGAGGGCGGTGGTGTAGTAATCTTTAAGATAATTAGCATCCCAACCGTCTGTGCCTCCTGTTTCTGATAAGCTGCGTAATTCTTTATTAAACTGTATCGAGCGATCTTTCTTCTCTTCTCTAAATGCGCTTGTATAACTTGCAGAAGCTGCGGCTTGAATTGCTGCGGATCCTTGCGCTGCTGCTCCACCACGTTGGGCAATACTTAAGGCTTTTGAATCTCTTAGGATACCCAGCTTCTTCCATGTTTCCAGAGTGGTAAGTCTATCTCTAGTAGTTCCTACCATCAAATTAGGGTCAAGCTTTTGTAACTCCGCTAATTCTTCCTCACCAGCGGCTGTGTCCTTCAGGCCCATCTTGCTGCCCATTTTTGAGGATGTTATCAGATCCTCGTCACTGACTGCTCTTAGGTCGTGCGTACTCTCTCCACCCATTTCTCGCCGCTTCGAAATGAAATCATTCAATGCTCCTGTCATTCCGCCTTGTTTTATTTTTTGCTCGTCTGTATACCCGCGTGTTCCTGCAGCGATAGATATTTGCTCGCCCGCTTTCCTGGCGGACGCTAAAGTAGACTTATATTCCTCTGAATAATCGTCTTTGGTGACAAAGATACTTGCCAGGGCACCTGTCATGTCCTTGGGTGCAATTCCTGAGCCTAGAACATCTAACGCTTGTGTGATGATTGGGGCATACCTGGAGGCATACTTCTTATCCATCAATTTCTCATCGTCCGCGCCCTGATTCCTGAGTGCTTCAAATTCTTGATTTGCTGTTTTCTCGCCAGGGCTACGCATACTATTAGCCAATCGTTCTTGTATTCCTAGCTTGGCGTGTTCGAATGTTCTTCGCTCGTTAGGTGTAGAGAGCTTACGATGAATCTGGAACTCAACCGCACTAAAGTCTCCATTTGATTCCTTATACAATTCTTCTAATTTTTTTGTGGACAGTCCTCTGCGCTCTAGAGTCTCTAGGGTGGCGGAGGTGAAGGCTGACGTTGCTGCGCCATATGTTTGATTGGCGGTATGTGTATCCTTCATGCTCTCATTTACAAGCTCAGGATTGTCCCTGGCTAGCCTGGCAAGCTCGCCAGCAGACATGCCGCGAACTTCTGCCATTTTTGCCCGAAGTCCTTGATCTAGTGAGCGACCAGTTACAGGTGTGTCCTTCACTAGTGCATCAAGCTTCTTTTTCTGTTCTTCTGTGGCTCCGAAGTAGGCTGTAGCTATAGTGGATCCAACAGGACCTGCAGCGTATTCTTGCGCAGTTCTGATTTGGTTTGAAGCTATGCCTTGTGCAGCTCCAGCTTTTCTATAGTCGGTAGCGGACATCGTGGAGCCTAGAGAAACTGCAGTACCGACAGCCTTCATAGATAATTCTGAGATGGCTGCAGAGCTACTAGACTGCAGTGCAGGGTGGTTAGAGGCTAACTGTTTGCCTGCATCAATGATTGCCAGCATCGTCTTGATACTTATACCTGCTGTACGTGCGGTGGAGTTTACCTTTCTTAACAAGTCTTCGACTTTACCTGCACCTTCTGTAGAACCTAGATCAGCTTCAGAGCCTGCAACATTACTGATCTTACCTACCAGCTCTGAACCTGAGAGGTTACCAAATACAGATCTTGCAGCAGACATTGCTCCGCCTGCCGCCTCTGCGAATTCTCCTGCACTAGCAGCAACACCCTTTCCTTTCTGGTTTCCAAGCATTCGCAAGTCTGCGGCTTTTACAAATCCTGACGTAAAATCTTCAAGCTTGAATCCTCTAGAATTTTCGAAGTCGAAACCTTTTGTGGCTCCTCCTGCCTTTTGTGCTGCTTTAGCCTGATCTCTGAGAGTTGTAAGTGGCGTTGCTGAACTTAGAGCGTTTATTTCAGTTCTGAGTGCTGAGACGTCAACCTCGCCTTTTTTGTTTTTAAATTTTTTAACCTCTGCCTCAGCCAGGCCGAGTGTCTTTTTTACTTTCGCTAAAAGCGCATCACGTAAGTCCTTGTCAGGTTTTCCGCCTTCTTGTTTGAGCATATTATCAAGCTCAGCCGCAAACCCGGAAGATTGAGACTTTTTCACAAGGGCTTGCGTGTCCATCTTCTTGGTCATCTCACCATCATCTGCAACATTAAAATTAGAAATAATCTCTTTTCCTTTAGCTTGGATGTCTCCCTTATCGTCCACCGTTATACCAGACAAGCCTAGGTCAGCAAAAACTTTATTTGCGTTAGGTCCTTTAGCAATTTTACGTAAAGCGTCTTTACCTTGCTGGTTGATTTCTTCTCTAACACCTCCAGCTCCCTCGTACGCCTGGGTTTTGTAGAATTTCTTCTCTAAAGACTGCATTACACCCTCGGTTTCACCTGCAGATATAGGGGACATCCTTCCAAAGTTCCCCATGGTGCCTGCACCGGCCAAGCCTGCATATACCTGCATCTGCGCAGCCATAGGATTACCGCCTACAAACGGAGACATTGTACGAGCTAACGCACTGTCAGGAGAGGCCATACCGCTCAGCATACCTAGCACAGGGTTACCTCCCGCACCTAGTCGTTTAGCTAAGCCATTGTTCATAAACCCTGATCTTTGCAGGTTCATGAACTCGGTTGACCTGTTGCGCTGCAGCATGGCGTCGTGCATGCTCTGCCCATTTTCAGAGGAGGGCATGTAGTTCTGCCCAAACAGCATCCTCATACCAAAGTTAGCCATAGGGTGACCAAAATTCCTACCAAGCGGAGAATACTCCGAATATAGAGGATTAGAGTCGAACGGTTGTACGTCGTTATACATCGCTATTTTTTATTAACTTGCTGTAAGAAAGTTCGCCATTCCTCTAAATCATTTTTAGATAATTCTTCTTTTTTGTTTATTGTATCTTTTGGTAAGGCAGAAGGCAATTTTAATCCTATTAGCGATCTTGATGTCTCAAATATAGGTGCCAGTACATCCTTGCTACGGCTGTCCATGGTAGCTCTCAGGATAGTTTCCATGAGTAGCCTGTGCTCGAGTAGTTTGTACAATCGTTCGTCTCGGATGTAGTCCAATACGAATTCTTCTCTAAGCCTAGATGAGGGCTGAGGGTATTCAAAAGTCAGCCAGCCGCGCAGGTATCCCTCAGTGAGACATTTTACGCGCTGGCTTTCCAAAAATTTAGTGTTTGTACCTCTTTGGAAAGTTTCAAGATCTTCGCCTCAAAGAGCTGGAACGCGTCTAAATAAGCTGAGAGCTTAAGTGTAGGCCAGTTCAAAACTTCCTTGGCTCTGAGTGAGACATATGTACCCTTCCCGTCGGTATCTACAAACTTATCTTTAGTGATGTTAGAGAATTGTTTATCGCCTACCGATACTATAGAGAGCACCAACCTATATGTAGATATCGTGATGAAGTAAGCATCATTATCTGCCGCCACACCGTTACTACGATCCAGAACAATCTGATTAACCACATCTGTGTTATCCTGCACTGTCATTGCCTTGAACTTGATACTTAACTGACCATCAAACAGTGTAATATCCTCGGTATATGGGGCATCCGCAAGAACACTTTTAAGAAAGCGCTCCTTGTCTGCTGCTGAAATATCGATGTTTTTGTTAGTCTCTCTATTCATTTCAATAGAGCTGTTGATGATAGGTTGGTCGTCCATATTAGTTATTATATACTTTGTAGTTATTTAAAGAGTCCAACGAAATATTGCTAGGTTTATTCGCGGAGTCTGCTTTGTTTGAGTAGTCCCTACCCAAAGTGTTAGACTCAAGGTTAGCAGGCTTTTCAGATGAGTAGTAGAAGTTTTCAAACAAATCTTTTCCAGGATAAGGCAAAGAAGCGTTCACTTCTTTTTCTTCCCATGTCTTCAAGTTATACAGCTTTGTAAGCAGATCATCTTGCTGAGCTAGCGTGCTAGGTAGTGCATCCTGCTCAGCTGATAAATTGCCGTATTGTGAAGACGATAAAAACTTAAATTGCAGATCTGTGAACTTAGACTCTTCCTGAAAAGCTGTCTGTTCTAGGATGTTTTCTTTAGCGGCTCTAACGTCGCCAAGCTTATCTGTGAGGTCAGCTACTTCAAGTATACCGAACAGTATGTCAATATTCGGACTAGGGGCATCTCCATTGATGTCGTAACCTATAGCTAGTTTCTGGTCCTTTTGTCCTAGGGCTGTGGTACCTGCACCCGCCAAGATAACTGTACTGTCGGAAAGTACCTCGGTTACTTGCGTAGAATGAAGAATCATGCTGGTGTCTGCCAGCATCATAGTACCCATCTTGCTATGTGTTGTTAGCGTGGAGTTGGCTATGATATCTAGATTAGTTAATGACTGCAGCAGTATGTTCTTTTTTGCGTAACTTACAATCTGGTCTTCAGCATAGTTATAAATACTTAGCTTGGACTTTAGTACAATGCCTCCGATATCCTCTACTGCAGACTCTGTGGGATCTGGTGAGCCTGGAGTATCTGTCTCTCCGTTTGCCTCTAGGATAATTCCTGATTTGTTACTATAGCAGTACATCGCTTTTTCAGATTTCAAGCGCAAGCCTTCTTCTGAGGAAGATAAGTCGAGGTGTTGCTTGCAGGCCATGTTGATGTGTCCGCCAGCTTTTACGATGCAGTTCCGTAAAGGTTGAGTCACCATGTCCTTGGCAGGCTGCAGGTAAATGTTCCCGCCTTCCATAACTATTGCAGAGTTCCACGCATCACGAATTGTAATACCGCCATTAGGCATTAAATATATGCCTGCCGTACGCAGCTCGTAGTCTTTAAGATTCAGTGGAGTTTCCTGGTCCACGTTTTCAATATCACTCAAACTATTTTCATCTGAGATATAGTCATTTACGTAAAAGTCTTTTTCGTGCTTTTTAAAATTTTGATAGCCTAACTTCTCGTTTACATACGCGACATAGTCACGTAATTGTAACGCATAGTTAAACGGATTACCTTTGAACCTGGCGTCGTTCTTAAATTCAAATTTTTCTTTTTTATCGTAAGTAAGATCTTCAGCATTGTCACCGTCTGGATCGTCTGGAGCAGCCTTACGTAAGGGTACGCGAATCCAATTCGTCTTTTCGATAAAAATTTCTTTTACGCTACGTAAATGAAAAGCGCCGTCTGTACCTACGTGAGCGTCCCAGAGACCTGTGTCTGGTGTGGTAGGTGTCTGTGTAGGATCTAGTAGACGGACCTCTTCAGGATCAGGACGCACAAGGAAAACATGTAGGAAATCTCCTAGACTTCCCAGGAACCATTTGAAGCGTTCAATAGCTTTGATACGCTCATCTCCTTTAATGGAATAAAAGTCTGAATTATCATCAACTGTATGATCCCCTTCTTTAGTAAAGATAGGTGGACGAATATCGGTATCTACAGCGGGACGACCATAAGACTCAGCAGGCTTATGTGTAGCGCCGAATTCTGCCATCAAACGTCTACCGTCATGATAGATATTGTATTCGCCTAGTGCAGTGTAATGCTGGAAGTTGTGACTTATCACTCGTACCAAGTCGTCAAGAAGATGACATTGGACTTGTGCCAGCTCAGATGCCTTTAAGTTCGCCAACTGTTGGTACAGTCCCAGTAGCACGCCAAATTCATTACTTATAACATGCTCACCATCTACAACGTCAGAGGGACGGCGATGATCGTATATGTTAGGTGTATTGCTCATGTGTCCCTGCTTATTCGCGTCGTCGGAAATAGCGTTGCCTGCACCTATGCAGGCTCTGGCTGGAAGCACCACTTCCTCAGTAATGCTTTGCTGAGGAATCACACCTATAATGAAACAACCTACGCCTGTACCGTCCTCCAGACATAACACCCGTGAGCCTGGCTGAGGCAGCGTGGACTCTTTAAACCCTAGGAAGGATGATAGCGTGGACACCACTACGATCCCTTGCATTCTCATGCCGCCGTCAGCCGATTTAACACCTGCGTAAGATTCTCTGACTACAGTAACCGCGTTAGAGCCTGTATTTGATGTGATAACGAAACCTACAAAAACATTAGAATTTTTGGCTGTGGTAATAGGCATATGTGTACGTGGAAAGACCTCAGCCTTAATATACAAGACTGAGGTCTTTTAGCAAGTAAATATGCGCTATTAAGCTGCGGCACCGCCAGAGCTCAACTGCAGGAACTCGATAGTCACATTATCCATCACGGTCAAGCTTTCTGCTTCTGCCTGTACAGAGAACTGAGACACAATACATCCTGTCGCAGTGAAGGTATTTGCTGCGCCGCCATCGCAACCACCGGCGAGCTCAAGAGTGATCGTACCAGGATTACAAGCCTGCCAACCTGGGGCAGAGAACAATGCGCTGGAGTCAGTGGTCAACAGGCGTTGCACGGTAATCTGACCGCTTGGCATAGCCGCCCAAATGACTGCGTTTTTGTTGCCGATAGTACGTCTACGGTTAACCTGCTGTGCGTAAGAGATAGCCACCTGGATAGCTCCGGTGACAAGCTGCCCCCAAATGAGCCTGGCCTTGTCTGCGGTTAATGGGGTAGCGATTGTTTGCCCTGAAAATCCAAATACGTCGTTTGCCATATAATTTTATGTGTTGGTTGTTTATACTATTATAACTAAGATAAGTTAGAGGTGCAAGTTTGCAGGTAGATTATTTTAAAAGACCTAGTGCTTCAGCGATTTCGTTGAAGTTGGCGTCTTCTCCTTTGGTATATCTTATCCATCCTTTGCCTCCGCCTATAATCCTATAAATAACATTAGGTCTACCGTCATCAGAAAATATGAGAATACCTGTAGCTTTGTCTGTGTCCAATAGCGTAGGTGCTCTGAAGTCTCCAGTAACTATGACTTTCATACTATAATTGAATTTTCTTAGCTGCCCCCTCCATGTCATCATGCACCAGCTGCTGCTGCAATAAACTACTCAGTGCTTCTAGATTTCCAGGAACCTGAGGAGCTTCTTCTTCTTCCGGCAGCTCCTTAAACATAGCTAACGCAGCTGGGTGCTCCATTGCACGCTTAAAGGTGTAGACTGTCTTCTCATAAGACAGCCCACACTCTTCAGCATATTTTATAAACCCTGCTTCAAAAGAAGTCATGCTTACGCTCCTCCGATAAGCTTAACAGTAAGGTAGTTCAACGGATAAGGCAGGTGTAGTCTGACTTCTGCATTGATCTTATCTTTACTGACAGGATCGACACCAAGACTCAATATGTCGGATGCATTAAAGCTGGTCAGCTGGTTCCCTGCACGTGTAGTGAAGGTGTTAGTGGACCGGTAATTTAACTCTGCGGTGATAGCTGCGCGAATGACTGTGAGGTTTTCATTGTTAATGTTATAGCGGCCAATGAATGGAGCCAACACATCACGCAGAGCATAACTCATGCTGTCTACGTTGGTGGTGATAGAATCTTCCGAAGTATTCAGACTAGATTCATCTGTAGTCAGCTGGTGTCTCACATAGGCTGTAGCACCAATAACAGACTGCGAGATTATCCAGATACCTGCAGCGGCCATCAAGTCTAGTTCAGCCTGGCCGAATTCAATAACTACCTTACTCAAGTCGTAGGCACCTAAGAACTCACTATTGGTGAGCCCTTGATGCGGAACCACACCAGAGCGTAAACCTGCCAGCCCTGCAGCTGCAACGTAGCCTGGTTTGACTACACCGGACTGACTCTTGTAGGCGTCAGGGAACACAACACGCACGCGGCGATTGTTGTAGCCTCCGCCGATAGCTGCAATGTTACGGGCACGCTCAGCCTTTGTGTAGCTACGTACAAGCTCAACCTTGACTGCTTGCGTGTAAGCTTGAGGTGTTGGAGTAGCGATCAAGAATGTGGTATTTGTCAAAACCTGAGATACAATGTATTCATCGTACACGGCAGCACCATCAGAGTTCACTGTGAAATTGATGCGCATGATGTCGTTAGCTCTCAACTTCTTGCCGCCGTAGCCATCATCCGCCAAGAAGTCGGCACCTTGAACCGTCACATAGGTAAACTGAGTATCTTGAACAAGCTGGTTATCACCCACGGTCGCTGTATAGCTGCCTCCTGTGGGTTTTTGGCTATAGGTGACAGCTGTAGCGTCATCCTTGACACTCAACCAAGCAATTCTCCAACGTGCAACCTCAGGAGTGCTGAAGGCGTTGACATGCGAAACTACTGCTTCCTGAATGTCTCTATCGAACGTCATTGGTACAAAACTGTACACCTGATCGCTCTTTTCAGCGATCTTGAGTGCAGCGAGATAGCCTGCAAGGTCGTTAGAGCCTACCGCCAAGAAATACACACGCTGATTCGCAGAATTCAGTACAGCGTCATAAACGCCTTGAGCCAATGCATTGTCAGGATCGATTGTGTTTAACTTGGAAATAACGTCAGAAGCGCTCTCGACATAGTTGATCGCTGCTGTGTTATCCTGCAACAAATCACGATGCTCGACAAACAAGTTACCTGCAACAACATCGAGTCTGACCGGTGTAGCAGCTGCGGTGATGCTGGGGTCGTACGAAGTGATACCAGATTTGACGGTGATGATGTTTCCGCTCTGTGTCCAGTTGGTTGTGCCTAAAAGCTGATCACGTACAGCAGGAACACGAACAGTCGCCTGTCTGAGATACAGCTTGGCTGTAAGGTTGCCTGCCGCAGCTACAATAGCTGAGGTTGTGACAGTTTCCGCAAGCTGTACAGTTCTGATAGCTCCTGAGGAGGCTGCTTGTGCACTGATGTAATACACATCACCTTGAATGAGGGCGTTATTAACTCCAGCATTTGCTGTCAAGCTACCCGCATTAATCGAGGCGCTGACACCGAAGCTACCGATGCTGAAAGGAGTGGCCTTTTTAGGTAACACGACAGTCTGCTGGTCAAGGTCTGAGGCTGTGATCACGAGCCGTGCGCAGTTAGTAGCATTGGTGTCGTCGTAAAGAGCGCCGCCACGTTCAACCACAATCTTATAAGTCATGTCCACTGGGCCTGTGTAGACACCAGATTTCACAACAGTGCTTAAGTTTGAGAATGCAGCTACTGCCGCGCTAACGGTTACAGTCCACTTAGAACCGGGGAGCATTTCTCCAATGGTGCCTGCAAAGCTTATCTTAACATCGTTGGTGCCAACACTCTCAACCGAATTGTCAAGTGTTAGTACACTGGTAGTCAGTTCTTGGTTTGTTTTTTTAGCAAACGCCCCGCTTGCAGAAGTGATTGAAAACTTTGCTCCTGCCAAGTTACCTGCACCTGAGGTTGCAACGCTGGTAACTTCGACTGTGTACGTGTCAGTGACAATACGCTTAGAGGCGTATCCGTAATAAACACTACCAGCTGTAGAGGTCGTGGCTGCGAAGCCGCTCGAAAGGACGTAAGTAGCAGCTCCAATTGCAGCGGACGGCAGAGCGCCTACATTGTTTGCCACATCAGCAGTAGAGTTGGAAATTGTAGAAGCTACAACATCTGGAATGAGCGCAGTGATCTGTGCACGCACTGTACTAGCTCCGCCAGTAACGTCGATATAGTCTCCTACAGAAACATTACGAGCCGAAAAATCTACTGCACGTCCAGATGCAGAGTTTGTGGCGAGCACAATGTTAGGGAATCTTACGCGGTTTGTATAGTTTCCACCGGATGGTGCGGCTACAAGCGTAACCGTGGCTGCCGATCCCGTTGCAGGTAGCTGAGGGTGAGGGAAGTAGTTTGCTAAAACATTTTCAGCATACACCTTGGTGTAAGAAGGGTCTGCAGCGCCACCAAGCGGTACATTAGGAATATCATAAGTAGTATTGACCAGATACTGGTAGGTGTTACCTGTAGCCACAGCCGCACCATCGTAAATACCCAAGGCAGTTGTGCTTTTTTCGGTGGGTTCACTATAGCGAGCCAAATGATAGTGTGGCCCGATAATGAACGCCGAAAGTGCACGTGAGCTGTACACTGGAAGCTGTTCGAACTCCTGCTGAATCTGGACTCTTGGTGTGATGTAAGACATATTGTAGTTACTCCTAATTTGTATTAAGTTTAGTTGAAATTCTGACCTGTTGCAATTCTTTTTAGAATATTTATTGTGCCGATAATCGGTTTGCTAGGCAGTTTGTAAACACTGAATACGACACAGTTTTAAGCTTTAAATCATCTCCTTTGATTACAGCACCCATATCAAACACAGACTGAATAAGCACGTTAACCACGAAGTGATCTTTACTCTCCAAGTATAATGTAGGCTCACTTAAAGATGCCAGCTTAAACTGACGTAAGCAAAAATCATTCCTTATAACTTCTTGATAGCGTAGAAATATTTTGAATATGTACTCAGCAAGCTGCTCTACAAAACCTATGTTAGTTGCCACAACAGCCAAATTTATAGGCATTTCCAGCATAGCGTATCTGGATTTTTCGGACTCTGCTGAGTTACTACCGATCATCTGATTGAGTGTGGGGAAGCGGAAAGACGTTCCTCCTCTAGATACATATATTCCAGGTCTTTTCTGGATGACCAGATCCTTGTAGTGATAGGCAATCTCTAGAGCTATTCCTGAATCAAGATCGTTAGGATCGTATGATTGAGAGAACGCGTAGCCTTCCTGTTGAGGAGAATTTACAGTCATGTAGTTCTTCAAAATCTCATAGCAGATATTCTGCACAGTCCACGGCGTCAGCACTATTTGATGAGGCTCGCGCTCAATAATTTCTCGTACTTGAGGTGTGGGTGCTCCTAGGTTATCGCAGGTTATGATAGGCATGGTATTATTATACAGGAATTGGAAGAGCTATGCCATATACTGAATCGGTATTCGGAATAAGATTCAGTGTTGCGCGCTGCGTTAATGTGATATTAGTTCCGGGGAATTGTTTGGCGCCTCTTGCCTGTATACTGTAACGGTAACCGTCTCTAGCTTCACAAATAACATCTCGCACTTCTATGATAGGATAGCCTGGCAAACGTGCTTGAGTTACATAGCTTTCTTTCACTCCAAGCCCATGTACGTCAAGCTGTTTGTCCTGCAAGGAGTTTTCGATATAGAACGTACACGGTACAGGCGCAAAATATCCGCCATCTATACCTACCCCGTAATCTTCATCTCTTGTATCAGCTATAGGTACACCAGACACAAGATCAGTATTTATTGATGTGGTACGGCTCTTAGTTCCGTACGATTTACGTCGCAATAACCAGCATTCTGTTCCTACAAATCGAGATAATAGTATTTCTTTCCTGGTGATCTCTGCCGCCATGGCATACTTTCTGGCGTCGTGTCTGGTAGACCCGAACAATATAGGCTGAGAGTAATACTGCCTACCGTCCGCTATAGTTAAACGAACTCTATATGAGTAGTTTGGCGCCCATGACTGTTTAAGTCTTGTGTCATCTACAGCGTAGAACACATCGCCCAAGTTATCTTTTACTGCAGCTATTTCTGAAAAATTAACTGTTAGAGATATCTCTAACGCAAAGTTATATGGTCGAGCACCTCTAAAAAAAGGATCTAGTTGCCATTGGATGAAATGGCCTCGTACCCAGTCTGGTACGATGTCTACTCTTCTAAAAACTTTTCTAGGATCGTACATCTTGATAGAACCGTTGAAGGTGGTCTGGCGCTGTATCCTCAGGACCAAACCCAGTATCAATCAGGTCCTTTTCTTTTTTGAGTTGAACATACTTGTGAAGCTTCAGCTCAAAAGCGGTTCTATGTCTCAACGTTTTGAGTATATCGCTCAATAATGTGAGCTGCCCAGGTACAGAATTTTCATCACTCATTAGTAGCGGCGTCTATAGATATATTCCGAATGCTTAACACCGTAGACTGCTGCAATGTTCTGGTTCATCTTTATCTGCTGCCCTAACGCTTTAAAGTCTTCTTGCATGTCTTTCGATAGCGACATGAATATTTGTGCCTTGTCCTTATCATTGACCTGTACCCCATCCGCAGCATACGTAAGCTGATTCGCAGCCTCGTTAATTGCCCCAGAGCGCAGCAGATAAGCGGCAGTACCTAACAGAAGCAAGGAACGATAGGGGAAGTCTTCTAAACTGTACATGATCCCTAGAGGAGGATTCATGAGATTATAATAGTCTACAGTGTTGATCATTGCTTGTTCAATCATCTCAGGAGTAAACCTGATACCTAACGATAAGGTATTCAGTTCCTGTCTGTCCTGTAGAAACAATCTGACTTCTTCACTGGTTAGTATAGGGGTAGCCATACGTTATTGTATTTAATTAAAACTTCGTAGCCTTCATAGGCTTACTGGTGTTTGTGGCTGGCTTTGGAGCAGCTACGGGCGCAGCATTAT
>ENA-UPTL01000237-UPTL01000237.1-marine-metagenome-genome-assembly--contig:-NODE-237-length-13691-cov-4.402684_pt1 | contig 13691 bp, 13 predicted proteins | sample MGYA00238170_ERZ767106 | MGnify/ENA primary metagenome ERZ767106 (study PRJEB28938, sample SAMN06267160) | marine metagenome | isolation source: Columbia River Estuary | place: USA:Columbia River Estuary...
GACGACGCGGACCGCCTCGTCTCGCTCGGCGTGGATGCGCTCGGCGTGAACTTCTGGCCGCGCTCGAAACGATTTCTCGCGCCGGAAGACGCCGGCTGGCTGCGCGATCTCGCCGGGAAAATCCTGCGTGTCGGCGTGTTTGTGAACGAGCCCGCCGAGCTCCCGTTGCGGTTAGTGCGCGGCGGCTATCTGGACGCCGTGCAGCTCCATGGCGATGAAACGCCCGCGGACGCCGCGCCATTTCGCGACGCGGGCATTCCCTTCATCAAGGCGATCGGCGTGAAGACCCGCGCCGACCTGCTGCGTGCGACCGACTATGGTGCTGCGGCCATCCTTCTCGACGCACACGCGCCCGGCATCTACGGCGGCACCGGCGAGGTGTTTGATTGGGAGGTGGCTTCGGATTTCCGCAGGCTTCATCCGCAGCTCCCTATCATCCTGGCGGGTGGCATCGTCCCGGAAAACGCCGGTCTCGCCGCGATGAGCGTGCAACCCGCCGCACTCGACATCGCCTCGGGCGCGGAGATCTCGCCCGGCATCAAAGACTTTCAAAAAGTCGCGGCATTCCTTACCGCCTTGCACCGCTGATTTCCATGCTAACTGATTCCCACTGCCATCTCGCCTCCCATCGTTTCGAGCCCGAGGAAATTCCGGACCTTATTGAACGCGCGCGCGCCGCGGGCGTGAGCCGCCTGGTGACTCTCGCGACCGGTCTTGAAAACGTGCAGGCGAACCTCGACCTAGCGGAACATCCGATGCTTCACGCCTGCATCGGCATTCATCCGTGCGACGTCCATCACGCGCCGGACGACGCGGTGGATCAACTTTCCGCCTTCACCCGCGATCCGCGCGTCTGCGCCATCGGCGAGACCGGCTTGGATTACTATCATCCCGCGCCGGAAGGCTGGGATGAGCAATCGTTCCGCGACCGGCAGCTCGATTTCCTGCGCCGGCATTTCGAACTCGCGTCCGCCGCGCGGCTCAACATCGTCATCCATACCCGCGATCAAGCCGGGCACGCGTCGTTCGAAGACGCGCTCGCGATCTATCAGGAATTCCACGCCTCGGTCCGCGCCGTGTTCCATTGCTTCATCGGCCCGTGGGAAAACGCGCGGCGCGTGCTCGATCTCGGCGGGCTCGTTTCATTCGGCGGAGTCGCCACCTTCAAGACCGCCCATCAAGTCCGAGATACCGCCAGCCAATGCCCTGCGGGATCATTCATGATCGAGACGGACGCGCCCTATCTTGCGCCGGAACCGCACCGGGGAAAGCGCAACGAGCCAGCCTTCGTCCGCGAAACCGCGGAACGTCTGGCAGCGTTGCGCGGCGAATCGCTCGAAGCATTGGCACTCCACACCGACAAGACCGGTCGGGCGTTTTTCCGGCTTCGCCCGGATTCCATTTGAATAAAAAATCCGGCTCGCGACGTTTCATGCCTGACGTTGGCGCGCCAACTTCCGCTCTTCACAACCCGGCTCCAACCCGCTACATCCACACCATGACTCCGATCCGCCTCCTCGCCCCATCGCTCCTCGCATTCGTCTTCGCATCCTGCGCCGCGCAAAAAGCCGACACTTACGACACCGCCAATCCCTACGGCTCCGCGGACGCAGGCCAGGTCAACGCGCCGGTTACCGAACCCGCCAACCCGGTCTATGACACTCCGGCGGCTTACGAGGACAGCTCCACCACGGCAGCCGCTCCCGCCGCCGCCGACACTAACATTCCTGTGCCATCGGCTCCCAGGGCTTCCTCCAACGGCGCCGCCATCATCCACACCGTCGTCGCGGGAGACACGCTCTCCGGCATCAGTTCGAAATACAAAGTCCCCGCCGCCACCATCAAACAAGCCAACGGCATGACAAAAGACACCGTCGTGCTCGGCCGGAAAATGGTCATCCCTCCTGTCCGCTGATTCATTCAATCCGCCGCCGGGAGACACCGCTCTCCCGGCGGCTCTCTTTTTTAAACCATGCGCATCCCAGCAGTCTGTCTTTCGTTGTTCGCCGTCATCGCGATCACTGCCGCCGGAACACCGCGGGAAGACGCACTTGATAACCTCCTTTCCGAGCGCGATTCAGATCAAGCCTTCGCGGCTGTCATCGAGGCGGCGAGGAAAACCGGCGTGACCGAACAAGCCGTTCTTGAAGCCCGCTTTCTCTATCATATCGACCGTCGCGAGGACGACGCCATCGCCGCGATGCTTCCCGAGTTCCTCAAACAGCGCGAGGTTTTCAAAATCCAAGACTCGGCGATTTTCGGCGTGAAGGAAGACTGGCTCGCCGTGGTGGAATACGTCCACGCCATCGCATCGCTCAAGAAGGGCGACAAGGGCGCCTTCAAATCCCACATCACCGAAGCCTTCTGGCTGAGTCCGCGCCAGGCGTCCGCCTTCGCTCCGCAGATTGATCGCATGCGGCTTGAAGAGGCCATGCAAGCGGTGAGGATCGATTTTGAAACCAGGCTCATCGCGCTCGGAGGGGGCGACGCCATCGCGCTCAAAAGCCTGATGGCGGATAGAAAAGCCATGCTTCTCCACTTCTGGTCGCCTGCCAGCAAAGAATGCGAGGCGAGCCTCCCGGACTTCCTCATCACCGCCAAATCCCTCGGCGAAAAGGGCGTCGCGATGGTTTCCCTGCTTCCCGAAGATTCGCCGGAACTCCTAACCAACGCCCGTGAGATGATCCGCCCGCTCGGCGTGAATCCGCCGGGAGCCTGGCTCATCGATCAAAAGGAAAATCCGTTGGCTCGCGAACTCCGCGTGCAAACGCTGCCGGTCTTCGTCCTCGTTTCTAACGATGGACGCGTCCTCTTCAACGGCGATCCCGCCGACGACGGCTTGTGGGACGCGCTGAAAAAGATCGATCCGGAAATCACCCGCCCGGTAACAGGTAACGGAACGGAGTGACGGCGACGACCCACTACGGCTCTCGTAGTAACAAGGACAGCGCGCCGCGAAAATATTTCAGACTTCTTAAAATTCGGGACGTTTCAACTTGACGGAGATCCAAACTACTAGTTTCATCGTCGTCAGCGAAGAGACATTCCTTATGGCGCGGCCTACCCATCCATCCAATCTCGAACTTCAAGCCCTATCCGTTTTGTGGCACGAAGGGCCATCGACGGTTGCCGCGGTCCACGAGACGCTGCCCGATAGAAAGGACCGGGCCTACACCACCGTTCTCTCCGTGATGCAAAGTCTCGAGCGCAAGAGCCTGGTGAAACGCGCGCTGGTCGGCAGGGCGCATGTTTACGCGGCTGCTTACTCGCAGGAAGTGATCGTGCAGCGCGCGACCCACGACTTCCTGACTAACGCTTTTGGAGGACGCCTCGGTGAGGCGCTCCTCGCTATCCTCTCCGCCGGCACATTAACGCCGGAAGAGAAAACAAACATCGAACGCGAACTCCAACGACACAAAACTATGGCTGCAAAAAAAACAGCAAAGAAAGTTGCCAAAAAGGCACCCGCAAAGAAGGCCGTGAAGAAAGCTGCAACCAAAGCCCCGGCCAAAAAGGCCCCGGCCAAGAAGGCAGCTAAAAAAGCGGCAAAGAAAGCCCCCGCCAAAAAGGCTCCTGCTAAAAAGGCAGCCAAGAAAGCGGTGAAGAAAGTCGCAAAAAGCGCCAAGAAAGCCGCCAAAAAAGCGGTGAAGAAGACGGTCGCCAAGAAAGCAGCCCCTGCAAAGAAGGCCGCCGCCAAGAAAGCCGCTCCTGCTAAAAAGGCTGCTCCTGCGAAGAAGGCCCCTGCCAAGAAGGCCGCCCCAGCAAAGAAAACCGCGAAGAAGGCTGCCAAGAAGGCTGCTAAGAAATAATTAAAAGCCCTCGGAGCGGACTTCGGACGTCGTGCTTTCAAGTCGACCGCGCCGCTGCCCGCCGCCCAGGGCTTGTCAACGGCGGGAGATCTTCGGATCTCCCGCCTCTTTTTTAGCCAAAAAAAGGGGTTGCATCCGGAGCCGGGCCCGTCCTAGCTTCCCCCGCCCCTAGCGGGCGTCACCTTTGCGCGGTTAGCTCAGTGGTAGAGCACCTCCCTGACACGGAGGGGGTCACTGGTTCGAACCCAGTATCGCGCACCATTTCTTTTCACCCGGCCTCCTGATTCACTTTGATCCCTGCGATGGACGCAGTGCCGCCCGCACCTGAAGAGCTTGATGCTCTTCTCCGGCTTCTTGATGACGAAACTCCGGCGGTCCGCGAGCGGGTGGCGGAACGCTTCGCGCTCTGCGGCGGCGACCTCAGCGAGTGGCTCGCCACGCAGCCGCGCCCACTGAGCAGGCAGGAGAAATCCCTCCTCGCGGAAATGCTCAGTCCGCCCCGCCGCGAAATCCTCTCACGTGAGTGGATCGCTCCCACTGGCGGTGCCGCCGCCTTGCAGGAAGACTGGGAATCCTTCGAGGCGCTTCTCCGCTCATTATCGGATTTTCTTCACGACGGGATCTCGCTGCGCCAGCCTCTATCAGACGCGCTCGACCTTCTGGCGGAGGAAGCGGCCGATGAGGGAGTGACCACGGCTAACGAACTCCGCGCGTTTCTTTTCGAAGGAACGCGCCTGGCCGCCAACCAGACGGAGTATCACGATCCCAGAAACTCGGACCTCGCCTGGTGCATCGCGGAAGGCCGTTCGAACCCTCTCGGACTCTGTTTGATTTTCATGCTCGTGGGACGTCGGCTCAATTTTGAGATCGAAGGCGTTAATTTCCCGGGGCACTTCATGTGCCGGATCTTCGAAGACGGCTTTCCTCTCGTCATCGATTGCTTCGACCGCGGCGAGCTCCACCTCCAGTCGGACCTGCTAGAAAATTCCGAGCTCAACCGGGTCCAGCGGAACCTCCTGCGTCAAACCGTTGATCCGGGAACGATCTTGCTGCGCTTGCTCAACAATCTCAGCCAAGCTCTTGAACAGGCCGGACGTGACGACGACGCGCAGTTGATTCAAAAGCTCCGGACAACTCTGGAGTGAGCTTTCTCACCAGACTCCCAGATCTGCCAGTTGGCGGCCCGCCGCCTCCGCCCAACCCCGGTTAGCCGCGGGCGACGCGGGCGACGGATGCAGGATGCGGCCGATCAACGCCGAACTGCCGGAAGCCTCGGCCGCGCGCCGCAACCGTTCCTCCGCAAACCCGCCCACGCCGATCAAGCAGGAGGGCTTGAGTAGCGAAATCACTTCCTGGAGGTGTTTCCGGCACGCCTGTTCCACGGGAGCCATCTCCGCGGAGGGAAGCTTGTCAGGCGTTAGATTCGCGCCGCTCGCACTCATCCAGACCAGCGGGCAGTAATTGAGCACGAAGTGATCTTTGAAAAAGTCTCCGGCGTTTTGATACCGCTCCGCAAAAAGCCCCCACAACCGCCGGCCGCTCACCTCCGAGCGTTTGCAGGCGAATCCTTCGATCAAGCGCTTTGGGTGTTCCGGTTCGGGCTTGCCGATCGGCGCTTTGATTCCCATCCAATCCCGCACCGCCGCCACCTCGCCGAACGGCACGCCGGTCTGTGCCATCCCGAACGGGCCGGGGTTCATGCCGAGAAACACGACGCGCTTCCTTCCCTTGCCGAAGCGTTCCAAATACTGCCGGTGCGCCTGCCAAGTGTAGTCCAGGGTCCGGTAAACACATGCCACCGGCGGCGAGAATTCGAGGTCCCGCAGCTCCGCTGCCAGACGTTCCGTGGATGCGATCAACTCGTTCATGGCTTTTCTAACTTTCCCACGCGAACACCAGCACGAGAAGGGCGACCGGCAGGTATAACAGGGTGAACAGAAACAAGCGCCGCGCCGAAGTCCGCTCGCCGTCGCGCGAGAATTTCAGCGCCAGCGCCATCATCACCAAGGCCAGCAGCGGCCCCATGATCGTCCACAGCCAGTTGGCGAAACCAAGGCAGGCCGGCAGCAGCGAGAAGACGGCAAGCACCAGCGAGAACATCGCGGAGAGCCGTCCGCTCTTCCGTCCTGTCAGATCGCGGTTGGACCACATTTTGTAATCCGCGGACTCATATTCCGCGCGGCAAAGCCAGTTGATCGCGATGAAATGCGGCAGCTGCCAGAAAAACAGCAGCCCGAACAGAAACCACGCTTCCCAGCCAAGGCCTCCGCCCGCGCCCACCCAGCCGATGACCGGCGGAACCGCTCCGGGAATCGCGCCGACCAGCGTGTTCGTCGAGCTCACGCGCTTCAACGGCGTGTAGATGAAAACGTAAATTGCGATCGTCGCCGCCGTGAGATACGCTGCGAGATGCCCGACTTGCACGGCCAGATGAATGATCCCGACCGCTGACAACACCCAGCCGATGCCGAACGCGACCAGTGGATCCATCCGCCGGGACGGCAGCGGGCGGTCGGCCGTGCGCTTCATCCGGGCATCGAGATCCACTTCCATCAGCTGGTTGAAAGCCGCCGAGCCGAACGCCGCCGCCGCGGTTCCGAGAATGGTGTGGAGCAGCTTCATCCAGTTCATTTCCACCCCGCGGGAATATAACAGGAATCCGAAAAACGTGGTGACGAGCACGAAGAAATTCAGCCGCACCTTCATCAGGACCATCAAATCCTGCCGCAACCCCGGCGGCGGTGGTGGGATCGGCTCTTCGGCGGCGGCTTTTTCGTTCGTTCCAAGTTCTTCCATAGGCGCGGCGGAACCATGACCGCGTTCCGATGATTTCCAAGCAGTGACTTGCCCCGGTGGCGCTTTCCCGGATGCAAGCCTCCGCTCGACTCTTGGAAAATTCCCAATACCGTTGGGTTTCAAACCCGCCTGCCGCATGCGAACCCTGTCCTTTTCATTTCTGCTCCTGAGCCTTGCCCATTCGGCAGAGCTCCGGTCATGGACCGATATCCAGAACCGCAAGATCGAGGCAACCCTCATGCGGGTCGAAGGCAAGACCGTCATTCTGAAGATGAAGGATGGTCGCGAGGTCCCCTACCCGCTAGCGAAACTCTCGCTGGCAGACTGCAATTACGTCGAGCAATCGCGCGCCCTGCCCGGCGGGGGAACGCCCGTCCAAGCGTTGAATTTCGATCTTCCGTGGCCCGAGCGGGTCAAGTTCGGCGAGGATCCCGAGGTCAACACGGTGGAGGAAGACGCGGAGAAAAAACGCTTCATCTATGAGAGTGCCAATTACCGCTACGTCTGTGACGTGAGGCTTTCGAAGTCGGTCGTGAAGGGCTTCGCGGTCATGTTTGAAGCCACCCACCTTTATTGCCGCTCGCTGCCTCTGGCGATCAACGGCGGGAAAACCGTGGATGACAAACACCAGATCCTGCTTTTCGAAGAGTTCGATGATTACGTCAAAGCCGGCGGCCCGCCAAGCAGTGCCGGTGTTTTCATCGGCGCAAAAGGCGTGGTGATGGTACCGCTGACCAGCCTCGGGGTGAGGCCTGTCGGCAGTGGTTATATGCTAGACCGGGATAAAAGCAGCAAGACGCTGCCCCACGAGCTTGTCCATCAGCTGACGCCCAAGACCTATTTCGGAAAGGGCGCGATGGGTTGGTTTACGGAAGGGCTCGCCGAATACGTCGCGGTGACACCTTACCGGTCCGGGGCGTTCAGCGTCCGCGGAAACCAGAAAGACATCTTCGACTACGCGACCGGGTTTGGCTCCAAGGATATGGGAGGTCGCGCGCTCGGCACCAAAATCGGGCTGCCTGCTTTGAAGACCTTCATGTTCCAGGACTATAGCCAGTTTCTCGAACAGCCCCAGCTCAACTACGGCTGCGGCCTGCTCATCGCCACTTACTTTTTCCACATGGACGGCGATGGCGACGGAAAGCGTATCAAGGCTTTCCTCAAGGCGCTACACGACGGCATGGACAGCGAAAAAGCCATCGACCTGTTATTAGGCGGTCGCAGCTTCAGCAAACTCGAAGAAGACGTCGTGAAGTCCTGGAGCCGCAAAGGCGTGGATTTCAGCTTTGCGAAAGAATAGTCGGGATCACTCCCCAAAGCGGATCCGCACGCCCATGCGCGCCCAGGCGGCGGAAATCTCGCCTTCCAGTTTTTCGTAAGTGCTTCCACCCAGCAGCGGCGCGAGGGACGCTTCTCCGTGGCGGCCCGCCTGAAGCTCCTGGAGAAACCGCGTGATCCGGAATGCCTTCCCTCCGCCTTCCATGTGGAAGAAATAATGAGTTAGAAGCAGGCCCAGACCGTAGTTGAAGTTCGCGTCCTGGCCCGAGTAGCGGGCATAGGGCATCAGCATGAAATCCTTCAACTTGGGTGCCGCGATGTCCGTTCCTAACGACCGGCCTCCGATGCCGTCGCCGCCGCCGGAGGTTACGTAGGCTTTCACCACGTTCCCGTGGACGTCCGGACGGAAGTATCCCCAGTTATAGGGAGTGATCGCGATGTATTCCGCAAGCCCCTCGCTAAGCCAGCCGCGTGCGCCGGACCCCATATAGGCATCCGGCGTGAGTTGGTGGGCGAGTTCGTGGATCAGCACATGGTTAGGCCGGGCGGTGTCCAGGCTGAAGCCGGTGCCGCCTTCCTTGAGTCCGAGGCTTGCCATCGGCACCAATACCAAGCCCTGCATGTAGCAGCCCGCGCTGGAAGGCGGGCCGCCCGCCATGATGTATTGGTCCATGCTGCGGAATAGTAGAATGTCCAACTTGCCATTCCGCTCCCTGCCGCCGCCGAGCGAGAGCGGAAGGCTCTGCGCATACCTGCGGGTAGTCTCGAACATTACGGAAAAATTCCTCAACGCGTCGTCGGTGACACGCGCATCGCAAGTGAAGCGATAGCTCGGGCTTTCATAGATATAGCGCCCGGATTTGGGGTCCTCGGATATCACTTTACACGCGACCGAACCATCCAGCCGGACCGCACGCGGCCAGGGCCGGTTGAAGGTTGACGCCACCACTCCCGCCGATCGCGCGCCGGCTTGCAGCACCGCCCGGTCGGCAGCGCACAGGTCCGCCAGCGGCGAGGAAAAGGTCCGGCTGTCGGGCAGCATGAAAATCACATTGGCACCGTCCATCCGGACGAACTCAGCTTCGAAGGTCCTGCCGACCGTGTTCATCCAAGTCCGGGCACCGGCTGATAGGCTTTCGGCCAGCAAGATTCCGGCGATCGCAACTTTGAAAGAACGGTTGATCATCGGACTTTTCTAGCTGATGGCATGAGCTTGGCAAGCTGATTGAGCAAGCGCGGGCGAAGGTATAATTTGCAATGTCGCCATTCCGGCGGAACCTTGCAGGTTGCGAGGGTTTCGATGATGGGTGGAGAGAATGATTGTTTGAATCGATTCCGGTCCGGCAGCGTCTCTCGAGCGGCAACCAACACAAAACCATGAAGACTTTAAACACACACAAAATTTCACGAGCGTTCACCGCGCTTATACTCGGTGGAGCGATGCTCGGGGCGGGGATTTCCACGGCACAAAATGCGGATGCATCGGGTGGCGAGGTGTTGACGCGCGGACCGGTCCACGAGGCCTTTGCCGCCACGGTTTCCTATGATCCGGAGCCAGGGATTCTGGTGAATGTCCAGCCGCCGGCGGCCATTGAGGAGATCCCCCCGGATCAACGGCTAGAAGGTGACAATGTCACTTGGATTCCGGGCTATTGGGCGTGGGACGAGGACAGCAATGACTTCCTGTGGGTGAGTGGAATCTGGCGGAATTTGCCGCCGGGCAGGCAGTGGGTTCCTGGCTATTGGGCACAGGTGGATGACCGCTACCAATGGACGTCCGGCTACTGGGAAGATGCCGCAGTGGCCGAAGTCTCCTATCTCCCGAAACCTCCACGCAGCCTCGAAACCGGGCCGAATATCGACGCGCCCTCCCGTGACGTGAGCTGGCTGCCGGGCAGCTGGGTATGGCGAGACGATCGCTACGCCTGGCGAAGCGGCCATTGGGCGCCGGTCCGGGCAAACTGGATTTGGGTACCAAGCTGTTATCGTTGGACACCCCGCGGCTATGTCTATGTCGACGGCTACTGGGACTATGTGGTGGCCCGGCGCGGCGTGTTGTTCGCTCCGGTTCGTTTCGGACCGGATGTTTACTCACGGCCCGATTTCTATTATACACCAACCACAGTCATCAACATCGCGGTCTTTCTGAACCACTTGTTCCTAAGGCCTCGTTACGGACACTATTATTTCGGCGATTATTATGCTCCGAGCTATCGTGACCGCTACTACGCCTCTTATTACTATGGCTCCAGTCGCAGCGGGTTTGATCCGATCTATAGTTACTATCGCTGGGAAAACCGCGATGATGACAACTGGGACAGGCGGCGGCGCGAATATTTCGAATATCGCCGCGATCACGAAGACGCTCGTCCACCTCGCACTTGGGCGGCCCTGACCTCAATTCCGGAAGCAGACCGCCGTGCGGAAAACCTCGCCGTGGCGGAGCCGCTTGATCGCTTGATCGCTTGGTGAAGAGTGGCGATGGCGGACGGTTGCGCTTCCAAGCCGTGGATAAAAAAGACCGCGAGCGCTTCGTTTCGCAGCGTGAGGAGATCGGCAAGTTCGCTCGGGAACGCCGGCAACTCGAAACCCGGGATGCGAAAGTCGCGACGGAAGAATCCGCCGCTCCTGCCACCCGCGTGAAGATCAACCGCTCGCCGGTCGTCGCGAGGCAATCGGATCGTCCCGGCAAAGGCGAAGCGCCACCGGAAAGACTCGCGCCCCGTGCCTCGGAGCAGCAGGCCGAGCCCAAAAAACTTCCCAAGGGAGAAACCAAGGTGGAGCCAGCTCGCGAAAGAGACCGACGGGAACGCCGGAGCGAGCCTGAGCCGGCGGCGAAAATGCAACCCGAGCCCAAGCGCGAGGTGGCTCCCGAGTCTGTCCGGAAGATGGATGCCGAAAGGAGCCGCAAGGAGGCGGAAGTGCTTGAGCCCAAGTCGAAACCCGCCCCTCGCGAAGTGGAACGCGCCCCTGCGCGCAAAGCGGAACCGACTCCTCCGAAAAAGGTCGAGGAACCGCGCCGACCCGAGCCGGAGCGGAAAGAACGCACCGAGAGGAAACAAGAACCTCAAGTCCAGCAGCCCCGCCGGATCGAGCCAGCTCCCGCGGAGAGGCAGCCAATCCAACGTCCGCAGCAGCCAATCCAACGTCCGCAGCAGCCGTCCCGCCGGGTCGAGCCAACGCCGCCGGTCGAGAGACGACAAGCTGAACGTCCGCGACCTGCGCCACAACAGGCGAAGCCCGAGCGCGCAGCTCCCAAACCGCCTCAAGTGGAGCGCACACCCCGTCCCGAGGCCTCCAAAGAGAAGGAAGAGGAGCGGGCGAAAAAGGACAAAGACGCCGAGTGAAATCCCATGATCCGCGGCTCAATTCCTGAGCCGCGGATTTTCTTATAATCTTTGCACCAGCCAGAAGGAACCGGTTCCGGCGATGGCGAGACAACCCGCGAGGCGCGCCCGACGGTAGGCCGGCGTTCCGTGCCAGCCTGCCGTCACGCACCAAGCAAGGGCTATCAACACGGCCTGGGCGGCTTCCACGCCGAGGTTCGCGCTGAGCAGGGCCGGCAGGAAATCGGGGCCGGGCTTGATCCAGACGGAAAGCGCTCCGGCGAAGCCGAGGCCGTGGATCAGGCCGAATCCGAACACGATGCCGAGGCGCGTCGCGTCCGTGGATTTCCCGGCGGGCCGGAGGTTTTCGAGCGCCACCACCATCACGCTCAACGCGATGATAGGCTCGACCCAGTTTCCCGGAACCCGCACGAGCCCGGCGGCGGCGAGCCCCAGCGTCACGGTGTGCGCCAGCGTGAAAGCCAGCGATTGTGAAAGCAGCGGCCGCCATGCCCGGCGATAGAAAAACAGCCCCATCACGAATAGCACGTGATCCAGCCCTAACGGCAGGACGTGCAGAAATCCCTGGCGGAACGACTCCGCCCACGGCGTGCGTCCGGCCACGGTGTTTTCCTCCACCGGCAAGGGCCGGGATTGCCCCGGAGCGAGCGTGAGATAGCCGCCTTGTTCTCCCGGCAGTTTCAAAACAAACGTCGGCCGCACGCCATCCCGCCATGCGATTTCCGCACCGCTTGCCAAGGGTTCCCGCCCGGTGATTTTCATCCGGAAATAAGCGCCGTCGTTGAGCAACTCGACGAAATCCGGCGGGTTCTTGGCGAAATCGATGAAATCCACCTGCCATTCCACGGCTTTCCCGCCGGATCTAACTTCCAGGCATTCGCGCAAATACCGTTCCGCCTCCTGCCGCAGGGGAGCCCATCCGGCCTCGCCGATTTCCAGCAGCCACGCGCGCTGCGGTGCCGGAGCTTGGGCGTCGCCCCGCGACTCTGGAATGGCGTAGCCGGCGTCGAACAGGACTTCCATTTCCCACGGCTGGCCGCCTTTCCATTCGGCTGAAATCTGCGTGACGACATGGCCGCACGCGGAAATCACCAGCGCGAACCACAGGGCGAGACATTGCCATTTTTCTCTCACGCCTTTTTCTGGCAGATCGCTTTCCGCCGGGAAAACAAAAAGCGCCTGTCATCGCTGACAGACGCTTTTGAAAATCAATTTTTCCCGCTCCTCAGTTCGTCACGCGCATCGGCATGAGCACGTAGAGGAAGGAACCTTCGATGCGCAGGACGCCGGGGCTCATCTCGTCGATCAGGTCGAGGTAAACGTCGTTGGTGTCCAGGGCGCGCAGCGGGGCTTGGAGGAATTCGGGGTTGAAGGCGATCTGCATCGGCGGACCTTGATAGATCACGTCCATCGATTCCTGGGCTTCACCGACGTCCGGCGAGTTGGCGGTCACTTCGATGTGGTTCTCGCTGAAGACGAGTTTCACCGAGTTCGACTTGTCCGAGGAGAGCAGCGAAACGCGGCGGACGGTCTCAAGCAGCGCCTCGCGGCCGATGACGACGCGCTCGTTGCTGTCGCCGGGGATGACCTGGCGGTAGTTCGGATAGTTGCCCTCGATGAGCTTGCTGGCGAGCAGGCTGTCGCCGATGGCGAAGGAAATCTGGCTGTCGCTGAGTTTGACGATGACTTCGCCGGCATCGCCGAGCAGGCGCTGGAGTTCCTGCACGGCCTTAGTCGGGATGATGACGTCGGTCTCGTGGGAAGCGGGGAATTCGAGGTCGGCATCGACCATCGCGAGGCGGCGTCCGTCGGTGGCGACGAGGGTCATTTTACCGTCGCGGAAGGAGGCGAAAATGCCGTTGAGCACGTAGCGGGTCTCGTCGGTGGAGATGGCGTAAGAGGTTTTCTTGAGGCCGTCGCGGAGGGTGGCTTGAGGGATTTTGAAGACCTTGGCTCCCTCGAAATCAGGCAGTGGCGGGAATTCCGCCTCGCCGAGGCCGATGATTTTGAAGAACGACGGGCCGCTGCGGATGGACGCGTGGTTTTTCGCATCGACGGAGACTTCCACCTCGCTGGAAGGAAGCTCGCGGATGATGCTCACGAGCCGCTTGGCGGGAAGAGTGGTGGCTCCTTCCTTCTCGATCTGGGCTTCCACGGAGCCGGTGATTCCGACGTCGAGGTCAGTCGTGGTGAACTGGATACGGCCGTCTTTGGCCACTAGCAGGACGTTGGAAAGAATCGGCAGGGTGGTGCGCGAGCTGACCACGTGTTGGACTTTTTGCAGGCCGTCGAGAAAGGCTTCCTTGGAGATGCGGAACTTCATAAGTTAAAAACTGGGGAGTGGTTGCCCCGCAGTTTCTGTTTTAGCCGCTCCTTGGCAAGACTTCTGTGAACAATCCCGAAAGTCCGTGTTGCCTCATTGAAGCGGACACCGAAAAGATTTCGCGGATCGTTCGTGAGA
>ENA-UPTL01000239-UPTL01000239.1-marine-metagenome-genome-assembly--contig:-NODE-239-length-13679-cov-5.440399_pt1 | contig 13679 bp, 1 predicted proteins | sample MGYA00238170_ERZ767106 | MGnify/ENA primary metagenome ERZ767106 (study PRJEB28938, sample SAMN06267160) | marine metagenome | isolation source: Columbia River Estuary | place: USA:Columbia River Estuary...
GGGACAGATGCTGAGGTTGGGACACTAGTAGCAAATTCTAAAATTAATGATGTTATTTCTGATGGGAAAAATATCCCCGTTACAACTTATACTGCTGATGGCAAACTTGCTGACATCCATAGTTTTACTGATCCAAATGGGATAACTGTTTTTTCTAATCGCGCCAATTTGGGAACAAAAATTAAAGAAGCATTTAAATCTACTGTGATTGATTCTAGATCAATCGCTAGAATTAATCCTAAAAATGAAATTGTTCCAATTGTAGTTGAAAGTAGCACTAGTGCGCAAAAGGAATCATCTGAGAAAAAATCAGAAAAAAAAGAAAGCAGTAAAAAGTCAGCTAAAGAAACCCGAATAGCGAATATGAAAGCTCAGGGCAAGCGCTTCGATGAGCTACCTCGTACAGATGATGTTAAAAAATCAGCAATTCAGAGCATGCAAAGAATGGGGGCTATGGGAATATCCAGACAAGGTGAGGTTTATGTTGACGAGGAACTTATTCGTGAAGATTACCGTAAAGGAATTCCATACATTCAAGGCAAAATCACAGACTCCGAAGGCAAGCAATCAAAAGGCTCTCAGCAGAAAGAAGCTGTTTTCAAAGAAATGGGAATTTCTGCTGAAGAACTGCTTGATTTTTTCAACGAACACGGAGGAGAGGACGCTTACATTAATTTTATTAAAGCTCATGAAATGGCTCATATTGATCTCAAACATGGAGAAATAAAGCTTACGGGAGATTTAATGGACCCAGCAAAAATTAACCGGGAAATTGAAACTAATAAAAAAGCTTTTGAGGAGATTGGCTTTTACGAATGGCAAAATGAAAAGAAACAATCAAATGAAAAAAAATCCAGCATAACCACAGCGGAAAATTCAAGTAAACCCAAAACTACCACTCCACAATTAAGTATTCTTGAAAGAACCAATAGCTCTAGTCATGAAATATTAGGTGAAGATAAAATAAAAAATCCATCAATTAAAGAATACTTTGACAAAATTAAACCTGCACTTGTACGTCTTAAGAACACTGTTATTTTTGTGAATGACGCAAGTGAGTTGTCTGAACATGGATTTACCGCTGATGAAATCGCAGAAAATAAAGATGCTCCAGCGTTTGTCATGCCAATGAGTGGCGACAGGGGTAAAGATTTAACAGTGATTAATCTTAGTCAAATTGAAAATGCCAAAGATCTTGATACTGCAATTAAGCATGAACAATTTCACATGTTTCAGATTGCGTATAATCGCACATCAGCTGGTAAATTGCTTACTAAAAAAGCAGTTAAAGAAGTTGCTGAAAACGAGCAACTTGAAACGCTGATGACTAAAGAGTATGGAAAGAATTATCCATCACTCTCTTTGTCTAATAAGTTTTATGAATTTACTCGCGCATTTATATCTGGGAAAATCAATGGTCAAACTATGGGCAAGATGGGCTTGCCAAATACATTGAAATGGTTGAAGGGATTTTTGTCTTATAGCAAAAAACAAATTAATCGCAATCCAGACATACAGGCTTACTTTAATGGACTTGAAGCAGAGTATCTTAAAGCTGTTAAAGCAAATAAAGAATTATTCAATTACAAAGCTGGCGCTACAGAATCATTCAAAAACTGGGTTCAAGGAATTTTAAGTTCGCCAAAAGTCAAGAAATCAAAAGTAAAGGGAGCTATTGTTTCCACTCGTAATGCTAGTGAAGAAGAAATGAATTCTCTAATTGCTGAGATTCGCTCGGCTATTCGTGATAGCATAACTAGTGAAGAACAAATTGATGCTTCCGATATTTTAAGTTTTATTAAAAACGAAGTAGAAAGTCACAAGCTTGATCTTGACGTAGGATTATCACCATTAAGTAAAGCAAGTGCATATCGCGCAATCATTAAGGATTGGTCTGATAATGAGCTTGCAAGCTCCATTAAGCAAGACTTAGAGACTGCTGCACAATCATTGCTTGTTCATGGCGAGCCTATGCTTGGTGAGCCTACTAGCGCGCAAATGGCGGCAGAAGTCAAAGAGAAGATTGATTATAGTCAATACACCAACATTACAAAATTCATTCGTGAAGATAAAGTATTGCCAGTTGAAACTCCAAAGGAAATTATTGCGGCAGCTAGTGATTCAGACAGACAATTTAGCAATGCTCAAGTAAAGGGAGAAATAGATGTAGAATCAGGACTAGCTGTAAGCATAGGACTAAATAGAGGAGACATTGTTGAGGTTCAGGGACTTGGCACTGGAAACGTTAAGAATCTTCTTATCTTTTCACACACTGAAATAGTCACTGATTCCAATGGAGAGAAAACAGTGCTGCATCGCTTTCTTAAAGCATCTTCCATGATGAATGGCAAAGTTACTAATTTTGGTAAGTCAGTTCAAAGCAACATGTCTGAAAAGTTTGTGCGCGACTTCAAAGAAAGTGATCTTGCAAAAACATTACTTACTGCAAGCGATGGGCAAATTAAAATTAGTAGTCCCATTGATTTATTGAGATTTGTATTTGATTCCTTAGTTTCAAATTCAACATTAATTGAAGGAGGGAAACCTGCCAAATTTGATGATTTATTTAATCTTGTTGCAGGATCTCCTGCTGGATCAACTAGTCCATTTTCCTACACAAATCGTAAAATTACTGTAGATGTGTTAAAGCTACAACAAGACTTTGCAAGAATTGACTCTAGCCTTCTTGAAAATCCTGATACTGCTGAGACAATCACATTGTTAATTGCTCAAACAGTTCGCACTGCCGTAGAAGAGGAACTGCTTCACCATGTTACTACTTCTGTTTTCACCAATCAAGAGTTGGTTGATTTCTATGATGACCTTGCTGGATTGCCACAATTCAACATTTTACGTGGTCAAATTATGGCGCAGCAAGGAATTACAAATCCTCAAGATGCATTAACCGAATTAGACAAGATTGTTATCTCTACGGAGTTCTTGTCATTCATTCATCAGAAATCTCTAGATGGAGCTACCTATGGAGATCAATATGCTCAGCTTGTTGATATTGCCACTAGCTTTGCTACTTCAGATACAGCAAGAGCCGTAGCCAGTTCTTATGGCAAAAGATTCAAGGACATTCTTGGTGCTCGCGCAGCTTCTGCTTATATGTCTCCTCGCATGATTGACATGCTCAAGAAACTTACATCAGTTAAGGTGGAAGCTGGCATGCGTAGAGACGGAACTGGATACGAATCACTTTACGCTCAATATAACGCAGAACGCTACAATGAAGCACGTTCTCGTTTTCAAAGCTCTATTGACCAAGCGTTCATACAGCAATCTGCCAGCGTTAATGACCTACGGACGTTTCTGCGTGACAGCTCTATTAATGAGCGTCAAATACTTGACTTTGACACAGAGAAAGAAACTGTATCTTTAACTCCTAGTTTCCGTAAGTTTTACGCTGATAAAATTGGTGATGAAGCAATGAAGGAACTTGATGATTACTTTAGCCGTCTAAACTCTTCTAATGCTGTTGGAGGATTGATAGATAGTATTCGTGCAGCACGCAGCAGAATGGATGCGCTACTTGTTGATGAAGTGCTATTTGCTAACTTGCCTGAAGAGCAAGTGCTTGCTCGCAACCTAGAGCGTCAACGCGCAGTTGATGATTACAATAGTTTAATTGTTGATTACGCTGAAATTGTTCTTAATAAGAACTTGAATGAAGTTGATGAGTTTGGACGCACGTTTGATGTTGTTGGCACGGAAATTGGTATTCGCGTAAAAGATAATGATTTAACATTTGTGCAAGATCAGGGATTGCTCACAGAGCATACTGTTCCTAATATTCAATCAGCATTGTTTGCTTACGAGCCAAACGTATTTGGCTATCAAAATCAATCACCAGATTATGCCATCACTGCGCGTAGTACAAAACGTGATATTCTTGGGAAAACAGATATTGATATTGCTAAAAACGATCAGGCATTTGTCTTTGGTTACATTGGACGATATACATCAGATGATCGTAAAAACTTTACCGACAAAGTTTTACGAATTGAAAGCAATGCTGCATTTTTGGGAGAGTCGGAATACAATTCTCTTGTATTAGCTCGCATCAATGGAGAGCAAATTACCATTGGCTCACTTAACCAGACTTATAGCGACTTCAGTAGAACAATGGGCTTTAATCCTATCCAAGTAAAGCAGTCACCTAATGGAGACGTTACTCCTACAGCATTGAGTAACTATTTAAATAAAATGGTTATCCCAGATACCGCAATTACAATTGCCGGGAAAGATGGAGAATCTACTACTATTCGCAAAATGTCTAGCAGTCGTATAATTCAAAACGCACAGTTCCCACTAAGAGGGGAGTCAGCGTTGGCACAAGCAGTTAATATTCTCTTTAAGGAATCAGCTATTGATTCTTGGATTGGTGGATTACAAGACTTAATTGGTTATGATCCAACTACTGGAGCTACAAGTGTAGTTAATGAAATTGCAGGAAAACAAAGTTTTGCTAGTAAGTTTGCTCAACAAGTTGCATATCGTATTTATGGAGGCGGTTTAATTGTAGGAAGTGGTGCGCAAGAAAAATTAGTTGGGGCTGTTGGAGATACCCTGTATGGTTTTATTCGTGAATATCGCAATGCTTATTACTCCATTAATTCAGGACTGACAAAGCCAGAAGGCGTTATTACTAAATCCTTTTCTCCTGTTGAAATTGCAGATCTTATTCAAAGATTGCCAACATTTCTCGAGGCAATCGACGCATTAAATCAAGACATAGGACTTGCCAAAAAAGCTTATTCTCGCTTCACAAGTAAATACGTATCTAATACTATTCTTGGCGATATTCGCCTTATTCAGGAGCAAGGTGCTGATGGTATTCGGGCTAACGAGGAACTTCTTAATGCGATCAAAAATAGCTACTATGACATCCAAGGCATGGATAATGTAGAGTTTGAAATAAACCAGATCAATCAAGGTGGTCAGATTGGTATTAAAGGCATGTCTGCATTGGAGTTGATGAACAGCTTAGTTACTATTCCTGAATCTGCGCAAAATGAATACCATGTTGTCAATCTTCAATCTAAAAAAGCTAAGCAACTAGCTGATTACTATTCTACATTTGAAGAACTAGGCTTAAACTTACGCCGCAAGGATGCTGACGGGAAAACTGGATTTGCTTTAGACAATCTCATATTTAATATTGTTCAACGAATAGGTGATCGTCCTGATGAGACTGATGTAAATTTCAATGAAGATCGAGACATAAAAGCAAGTCAGGCTGACGAAGCAACTTCTGAAGCATTGGACGCATATCGTCGCAAGCAATTACATGAAGAAGTGAAGAGATTGAAGTCTTGGACTAATCAAGCAGGTCTTGCTATCTTCCAATCAGTTGCTGGTCCCCTTGGTCAACAACGACTATCTGGTCTTAACCCAATGCTAGCTAAACGTTTCTTTTATCTTTTTGCGAAAGCAGCCAATGAAGAATATGACTTTTATAAAGATAAGAGCACTTATTACACTACTGAATTAACTGCTTTGGTGCGCGATCAAATGATTGCTCTTGGCAGTCATTACAAGATTGGCAATGAAGTTGATCCAAGATTCCTTAAGATTGCTAGTAATGTAATGAGTTATGGCCACCCACTTCCATTACTCATGGATGTTATTGAAATTATTGCTGAAAAAGAACGTAGCTTTTTAGCCGAGCTAAACACAGCAAGTGAACTGCTTGGCGACGTTGCTTTAGCTGGTCTGGAAAAAGAAGCAAAACTAAATCAAAGCCAAATTACTTCTGCCACTGATGAATTAACAACAGGCCAGCAAAAATCAGAAAATCAACTTACAAGAGATCAACTTGAATTAAAACTTAAGTTGCTTAATGAATCATTAGAGTTAGACAAAAACTCTCCAGATAGCATAATGGTTAAGGTTTACGAGAAAGCAATTTCTGATACAGAAGCGGAACTTGCTTCAATTGATAAACCAATCGTAACGCCAACAGTTATTTCACAAGTAACCAATACAGCTTCACAAAGCACAATTAATCAACGCGCTGCTGAAAACATTCTTGGATCATTGCGCGAGGATATTGAAAAAGGTCAGCTTGTAACTGGAACGTTATTTAAGGCAAATACATTCAAGTTCAAGTCAGACGAGTCAATGGCTTCTAATGATTTATTGTTAAATTCTCCTTTGTTTTCTGCTTTAATACAGGCAATGCCTAATCTTCTTATCTATCAGCCAAATGATCAATATGAAGGCAAGAATACAAGAGTTCCTAATGATATTGAGTTTGCTCAGTTTGGTGATGGTGAGGGTATTTTGTATATTGGCAATGCATATGCTATGCCAGCCTCTAAACAAGCCGAGATTCTAGAGCGTTTATTTATTGCGCAAATTCGTCGTGAGTCTGTTAATGGCACTCAAGCAAGCGTCCTGCAACAGGTTATTAGTGACGCAGCTAAAGTTGTGCGCGAACAAGCAAGCTATGCGCTTAATCTTACTCCTGAGCGCATTGAGTCTATGGTAGGTCGTGCAAGTAGCGCGATTACTAGGGTTACAAAACTTGATGATGATGCCAAGAAAATGCTTATTGAGAAGTATCGTGACTCATTACAATCTCAGGCATTGCAATCAATCAGCTTGCTGGGTAGTCACAATTCAAGAAACAAATATGTTCAAGATGAATTAGGAATGAAATCAGAAATGGTTTCTGACTTTTTTGCTAAACTTGTAAATCAAGATGGAGAAACTAATACTGGGTCTGTCTTGTCTGATATTCAATTAATTATTGGAATGTTAACTAATCCAGATGCTTATAGACTGCTTAACAATCTTAAAGCTCCTGAAGTTACTTTTGAAGCTAAATCTTTAGATTCAAAGTATAACGCAATGCTTGAACGTGCGCTTGGAGTTCTTGGCCGCCCAGAAATTTCAGGCTCTGAATTGCAGCGAATTGCATTAGAGAAAATCAATCAACAGGACACAGGTGATAATGAAATAGATTTTGAAATTCCAGTTTTTGCTGAAGATATTTTAACGTCTATTGAAGAAAACTTTTTGTCTGACCAAGACAACTCAACTCGAAAAATTGCGTTAAAAGATATTAAGAAAAACATTAAACGTCTTTCTCCTGAATTCACTCGAAATGTTATCAATGAACTTATCCTGAAAGACATGTCTGAAACATCTAGAATGTTTGGCACGCAAGCCGAACTAAAAGATGCTTTAGTCCAGACAATTGATCAGACTAATTTCCTTTATAGGTATGTGGCTTCTAACTTGATTAACGCGTTAAACAATAGTGAAAACCTTGTCCAACAAACTATTGAAGATATGTCTATGCCATCTGCTGGTATGAGCGTATTTGAGCAACTCAAGAGCGTTCCTGTATCCAATGCTAATCAAGCCCTTAAAGATCGCGCATTTCCTGTGTTAATGGACAGCATTGGCAATCCTAATGTATCAGCCAGAGGGAACCTCACTGATTACTACTATAACAACAGCCCAACTACGGAGGTATTTTCTATGCGTAGAAAAAATCACTTTGCTGGATTGCTAGTTGGGAAAACACCAGCAATGCAATATGTTCTAAACCAATTATTTGAAACCACTTCGCAAGGTAAGGATTTTGACAAAATAAATCGGATGGAATATGCAATTGATTTAGAAAGCGCAGAATATCCTAAGTTGCTTGAGCTTGTTCAAGAACAATTAGCTGATTTAATTGGTCGTGATTTGCTTAATGAGGCTATTGACAATGTTGACAGGAATATTGAAAACGCAGAGAATTCTAAAAGAGAAGCTGGCATACGCAAGGCTGAGCTAGAAAAGGCCCTTGACGAGGCGCGAGCCACTGGGACTAGTGCAATGCTGGAAGCTGCTGCAAGTCGCTCTAAGGAGCTTGTAGGCGCATCAGAAGAGCTTCTGTTGCAAATGGCTGACAAGGTTGGTGATGCTATTTACGCACTTAAGAAAAATGCAGCAAACAATTCTCATCCAATACACAAAGCAATTCTCGAGCAAAAAGAAAGACTAGCTCGTGTTAATCGCATAGTTACCGGAATTGCTGCTATTGATAAAGCAATATTAATTGCCTTAGCCGATAAGAATATATCTGAAAGCGTATTAAACCAGCAATTGCAGACATTTGTAAGCAAACGAAATAATTTAGCAAAAAACGCAAACTTAGAATTAACAAATTTTATTGGTAATGCTACACAAACAGTTATTTCAACTCCAGGGTTTAAGTCGTTAAAGTTTGAAGATACAAAAGCAATTTTGGGTCGCCAGCTTGGAACAAATATTGGCAACATGATTAACATACAGTTCCTTGATGCGTCAACATTGGGCGAACAAGGGATTATAGTAGTTGAATATTTGCGGTTAAATCGGGATAAGATGCTCACTGATGCTAAACGCAAAGGCATTAGCAGCAAAATAAAAGAGATTCAAACATTTGAATTCAGCAATAATATTGCTATATCTGCACAAAGCAACCAAGGTATTATTGAATATGCAAATCAAGCAATTGATGAGCAAATAAGCAAGAACAAAAAAACTCCTGATGTAGTAGCCCTTTTTAGCCGACTAAACAAAGGAAATCAAATTGAAAAAGCTGTCAATGCGTTAATGAAAAACAGTGAAATTCAAGAAGCAACAACATTGCAAAGAACTAAAGCCTTGGTTATGAAGGCCTTAACTGAAAATCCATCATTGCAAAAAACAATTGCTGAGGAAGTAGCTTTTGATTCTATTGAAAATGTTGTTGAGAGTGGCATTGAGACTGGTGGTCGTGACGCATTTGGGAATGTTATTGAAAACATGTCTACTGAAATTGAAATGCTTGCAGATGAAATTGATCGCTTGCAGTCAATTCTTAATGCGCCTGATGTAGACTTTTTGTCAGAAAACAAAAAACTATTCAAAATCCAACATTCTGTTCCATTTGAAGAACAAGAAGCATTGAAGCGCATGTCCAATGGTAATTCTCCAGCATTTAAAATGGACTTAGTTCTTTCAGTCAGCCAATTGTCTCCTGACGCAAGTAGAGAAGCGCGGGAAGAAAGACAAAGCTTATTAAATCGCATCCGTAACATTAATGAAGCTATTCGCCTTTTTGTTGAGCGCGATGGAAGTCTTATGTATCGCACTCTTACAGAAGAAGTTGAAATTTATGGAGAAGGTTTTGATGTAAGACAAAACATTGACAATGCAATTAAATTAGCTGAATTAAAGAACAGCTTAGATCGCAATGACCAGCGCAAGTTTGACAAGCTTTCTAGCGAAGCGTCTAGAGTTGATGAAATGTTTAATAACACTGATCCTCTTGCAATTGAGTTATTTGGCATTTCTTTAAGAGATATGGAAGCATTAGGATTAGAGCCAGTAGTTGCTGATCTTCCTGATGACCAAAAAGAAACAGAGGAACAAAAAGCAAAACGGCAACTTAAGGTTACCAAAAAATATAAAAACGACAGAGAACGTTTAATGGGAACTGCTTTGTTTATTAAGGATCAGCATGGGATTAGCGTCTACTCTCCAACAGAAGGCAAACTAGGAAGCACTGAGTCCAAGACTTATTTGGTAATGAATCGCAATGCTCGTCAAGAACTGCAACGGTTTAAGCAAGCAACTAAAGCAACTTGGTCAGTAAACGAAGCATTGAAAGATGTTGTTTTCCGAGCAGCTAAAAATGTCACAATCGAGCAAGGCTTATTACGGACACAAGCTGGAGAAGATATTGACATTAATTTGAATGAACCAATTAGCAAGGAATTGGCTAACGCCACCGGTGTAGACCCAGCTACTACCGTTAAAGAGTTCCAAAAGATTGCAAAAGAACGCTTTAATAGCTTTTTCTTGAAGCAACAATTAAACAAGGAGATTGGAGAGTTTGCTAAAGGTATTGGAATCATTGGGACAATTAAGCCAATTGAAAAACTAGATGATACAGAAATCAATGCAATATTTGACGATGTTCTTTCATTTGCAAGTAACCCAGCCAACGTCAAAACCTTGCAAAATGCTGGCTTTGGATTTGCGCCTAAAACAAGCATTACCTACACAAGTGAACAAAAGAAAACTATTGTAGCAGATGCTATTCAATCAGTGATCAAAGAAAACAAATTCCTTGATCCAACCAATAACTTAACTGCTGCACTTATTGCTAACGAGGCTTTGCTTGAAGATGTAATTAGCATGTTACATACATCAAAACTTAAAAATCAAGAAATTGATGGGGATTATGACAATCATGTTCAAGAAGGAATAAAATCTATTGCTTCTTTGTTTCAAAACGCTGACAAGGTTGCGCAAGCAACTTCACGTAAAGGCTATTCAGTTAATACTGCAATTCGCAATCTTGATTTGCATCAAAACTACACGCGCCTTTACTCTGTTCTGTATGGGGAAAGCACTCTTAAAGATCTTATTGCTGGAGTTCAAAATCCTAAGCAATCTCAAAATACTTGGAATGAAATGACAGTGCATGAAAATGCAGAAATTAGACAGAAATTTGGCAAGAGCTATGGTAGTTACCAGAAGGCATTAAGAATGCTTGGTATCTTGGATCATGGCATTAGCGGAGCTTCGGGTCGGAATCAATACGCTGCCAAGTATCAAGAGTTTCAAGACCGCGTTGGCAAAGCATCTAAGTCCATTGGGACAAGCTATAGCAAAGGTGCTAAAGCATATCTTGTTGCTTCTCTACGAGGAATCTTAGTTGCCAATGAGCAAGATGGAGGAGATCAAGAGAAAATTGGAATTAAATTGTATCAGTGGGCTACTGCTTTTGATCGTGGCATGAGCCATCATAACCAATTATTGAAGAATCGGAATAAGAAACGCGAGTCACTAGGATTGGTTAAAAAAGGTTTAGAGTCAGCAAATTCTGGGGTTAGGAAGCAATTGCGTGAAGATAATGATGTTTCTGAAATCAACAAACTTATTGAAAGCGAAATCAAGCAAATCACTTATTACACAAACCTTTCAAATATTACTCCAGAAATTGCAGAAACATTCATTAACCAAATTGAACAAAAACTTCTTAATGGATATACATCAGAGGAAATATCTGAAATTAATAATTATTCTAGTGTTTTACTTCAAGAGTTTGAGGATATTTCTAATGCGCATAGAATTGCCAATACGTTTGCAAGTGAAGCGCCACATAGGAATATTGATGATTGGATGAATCGTGAATCAGAGGATGTCTCAAGCGCGCTTAAACGCTCATATAGCATTATGCCATTGCGTTTTGGTTACAGCAAGAATCCTCTAGACACTAATGATGACAAAGGAGAGTCAGAAGCTGTTCCAATCAGCGATTTCACATCTTTTGAAAAGAGCTTAATGAACTACAAAGGCTCTACATTAAGAGAGTCAATTGATGACAGAGAAGGCAAAACAAAAATCTTTCGTCCTATTGACTTAAATCCTTTTACTGCTCCTGACCAATTAGCTTCAGATGCTCTTTATAGGACAGCTGTTACACCATCTTACATGATATTGAAAAAGCTTTTAGGCGCGGTTACGGACGACGGCACTGGAGCGCAAAAGATAACAAAGCATGGTCATCTTAACCAAGCAATAGCTAGGGATGCCGCTATCTTGTCTGAGTCTAAAGCTGGAAACTACCCATATATTGCAGCCTATCTAATGGGAACAATTGAGAAAACAATTCGCAATGACATGCCTAAAAATCTTTATGATAATTATGCAGCAGATATTCTGAGAGCCTCTACTACTGCAATTTTTGTTAAAACATTATACAGTTTATGGCAGCCAATCCTTAACGGAGTTATTCCAGCTATCGGCAAAATGGCAACTGTTTCTATGCTTAATAACAGAGGAGTAATAAATAAAAGTCCTCGTATTTTAGCAGAATGTTATTGGATGGCATTTAAAGGATACTTCGGGAAAGATAGTGAACTTGTTAAATTTACCAAGGCGAACAGTATTAACAGTTACAAATGGAAAGCTGAAGGTTCTCAAACTCGTGACACGCAAATCAGTGAAACTAAATACGGTGGCCAATCTAATCTTATTTACTGGAGTAGAAAGTTTTTAGCTAAAACTAGAAACATTGGAGAAAAAGCTTTGGATTTGACTATTGGTCAACCTGAGCGAGCCATGGTTCAGTCTCTTTTTGCTTTTGAATTATTTCATCAATTAAAAGATGAAATGGGAGAAGATAGAGCACCAAAAACAATTGCGGAAATGCTTAAAATGAATCCAGACGAAATTAGCACTCTTGCTAAAACACGCGCTGACATTATGGTGACTGACTTCATGGGTCTTGGAGACAGAGCAAAGAAAGCAGGATTGTTTAACATTGAAACACGCAGTGCAACAATTGGCTTGCTTCTTGCAGGAGCAACACGATATGGAAACCATTCTATGACTGTCGGTGCAAACATGATGGTTAATGGTCAACAGATATGGAATAGCAAAATATCTAAAAAAGATGGTTGGAATGACCCTGAAATGGTTAACCTTGCTATTGAAAATGCTGTTGGGACAGTTGTTCAGAATACGCTTTTCTTTTTAGCTAGAGCACAAATTGCAGTTCCTACTATATTATGGATTGCATCACTTGTTGTTTCGGCACTTGGAGGAGATGATGAAGAAAAAGAAGAAGAAACTAGCGAAAGAACTATTCGTTGGTTAAGGAAGCTCCAAACAAGTGATGAGCTAGAAAGCGATGGACTAATGTCTCGCGCTGGCAGATTTGCTCGTGAACAGATTCTTCCGGGCGAGTTTAACGTAACCAAAAAAGAATTCATTAAGAAGTCTGGTGGTTATGATGACGCTTTAAGGGTCAATCTTTACACTGGGGTTAGAGATTCAATGCTCGATTTAATTTCTGGAATTCCAGGCGTTGGTGCTACTCTTGCGGTTCCAATCGTAGGGGATCAGGTGAAAAGTGTGATTACCAATACAGCTAAAGCTGCTGCACCTAAAGATGCAAAATGGATGGATATAATGGTTGATCGTAGTAATGGGGTATTTGATCCAGTTACTCAACCGATTGTCAGTCCAATAGAGTCTGGACGAAACTTCTCTGGCATATTCTTGAATCGTTTTGCTCCAAAAGATGGACGCAAAGGAACCGACAATGCTGATTTCATTGAGGGAATTTATAACTCCACTATTGGAACACGTGAAGGAATCAGGACATATTATAAACGCGCTGAGAAAAAAGGAGGATGGGGAGCTTATGGCCCCCCTAGTTAAATCAAGCATCCATAGCCTTAACCGTATTGATTAAGATGGTTGCTGACTCTACACGCTTTTTGATAATCTCATGGCGTGTAGGTGTCATTGGCTGCTTTGATAACATGAAGCGAATAGCGTCCATTAATAATGGAACTACTCGCAACACTTCTAGCTTCACCACCAATGGCGTTATAAGGGGCAGAGAGGGCAGGGATAGCGCATTTGGGTATGGAGACTCAACTTCGTCTTCAAGATCGCTAGAATCGCCGTTTATGTCCTCCTGCTGGGCTTCTATGACTGGCTCACTGTAGTTTTCCATTTCTGGCGGTGCTTCAATAGTTTCCTCATCAATGATGAGATTTCTTTTTTTTAGTTTAGGCATAATTTGTTTAGAAAGTTTTGCGGTGGTTAAGTTGCTGCCGCATCAGCTACACATCAGACTCCCTTAACCTAGAGCAGAACAGGGGAATACAAAACCCTACCTTCTGTGCAAA
>ENA-UPTL01000240-UPTL01000240.1-marine-metagenome-genome-assembly--contig:-NODE-240-length-13661-cov-7.317727_pt1 | contig 13661 bp, 28 predicted proteins | sample MGYA00238170_ERZ767106 | MGnify/ENA primary metagenome ERZ767106 (study PRJEB28938, sample SAMN06267160) | marine metagenome | isolation source: Columbia River Estuary | place: USA:Columbia River Estuary...
CAATGAATCCCTCGTACGACCATTCCATAGGTATGAACAAACTATATAATCCTGAACTAGTCTGTCCATTGCGGTTTCTTTTCGATACATCCGAGTCATGATAAAGTCTTTTAAAGTTTTCCCCTCCTTTGTCTAATGCATTTGAGGTTGATCCCATCATACATTTACCAATAATCCTACTACCTAATCTTAATGTTGTTTTTGTTACACGCCAGTTGTTTAAGATATTATCTGGTCGCTCCCATTTACCGCTTTCATCGTGAACTAATAGTTTTAACTTTTCACCATCATAACTATTGTCCCCGGTGTTTTTCCAGTCAATTGTTGTATCAAGTCCTTCGAGTTCTGCTAACTGTTCATTTGAGTCTAATTTCCTTCTTGTTAATTTTGAAGCGGGTACACGATAAGCTAATTCTGTTTTAGGCCTATCCATACCGTCTTGTATTGGTTTGAAAAAGAAAGGATAGTTGACTGAAATTGGTACAACTTTGTCGGTAAACATTTTCTTAGCATCAGCTCCAGACTTTGACAACACCCCGAAACGCGAGTCACTGGACATGGTTGCTTGATTTACAAGCTCTGCAGATGACATAAAAGAAAATCCGGAACGTCTATTTTTTAAATAACACATTCCGTAACATCTTGGATCAGCTTTACACGCCTCCCAAAATATAAAGAACAATCTGTTTGATTCCCTGAAGTCAGGTGCACCTACGTCGATTTTACTCCACTGTAGGTACATATAATGAGTTCCAGTTATATATGTTGGCTTACCATTACTATAATAAAAGAAACCTTCATCTCTGTATTTAAACTCATTATCTATATAATCATACCATCTCTCTTTAAAGTGATCTGGCTGTTTATTCCAATCAAAAACGCTTTTTAATTTATCCAGTTCTTTTGGATAAGCAAACTGTTCCCAATATTGTTCTTCTTTTACTTCTGATTTTTTATATACATTCTCCTCTAGAGGTAATGCAATCTTTAAGTTTTGTATTTCGTATATTTCGCCGATCTTTCCGGTTTTGCTAATGATAACCATATCGTTATCTTTATCGTAACCATATTTCCATTTTTTGTTTCTATTACCTAGATTTAATGTTTTTTTGGTTATATAATCCGGTAATATTTTATATAAAGTTTGTTCGTACATTATTTAGATCTCCCTTCTGCAAAACCTTTGAACACTTTCTGTGTGGTATCTGCTTTAGCAAGTTCTTCGTCATTGATTAGTTTTTCCTCCAGCTCAATGCGTGTTAATATTTCAAACGCATCGAATATTGCTAGCTTCTTAGTCGCTGCAGCATTTTTTAATCTATCTGCCGATATATCATCCCCGCTATCTATAATTGCCTCTTCCGCTACTTTGACTAATTCATCAACTGCTTTTCGCCCAGCTCGGATTATACTCAACTTCGTTTCCTTTGTACCCATATTTAATTACAATATCATTTGATTTCATACAATACAATCGCTGGTCATCTATAATAAATTCGAATTCACCAAATGGTTTATAACCTACAAGGTCTCCAGGATTGATTTTAAGCTCATCTAAGGAGCTATTTCCATATTTTAATATACCAATATGCTTTTGTTCTTTATCAAGCTTTAAATAGTCTGTATTTTTAATTGGCTTAACAAAACAGCGATCACCAAATGTCTTCCATTCTTTATCTGTTTTGTATAAATATATTTGATCTACATCACAAAAATATAAATCCTCTGTAAAGTAGGATCTACTATTCTTTTGTTCTCCTTTTGTTCCATAGAATCTACGGAAAACATTGTGATGTATCACAACTGTATCACCAACTTTTATATCAGTTTCAAATGCCATCGGTGTTGATACAACTACGGCTAAATTATTTACTGCTTTAAAAGTTTCTATTTTGGTATTTATAATTAATTCTTTACCGTTTACATCAATACTATTATCGTATCTTTGTCCTACAGGTGTAACTATAAAACTAAATAAACTTTTCATCAATATTCTAAATCATATTCAACAGAGATTGCCATATTAAAATTAAATTTCTTCCACGGCATTATTTCGTCTTCTTTTTTGATATAGATATTATAAGACCTATCTTCTTCATCAAATAGTATATGGGAGATTTCGTGTCCCCCATATACTACTTGTGAAATAGAATAGTGCATTGCGTCGTTTTTATAATCGGCCCCAATGCTTATTTTTCTAATAACGGAACTCATGATTACTCCTCGGTTTTTTCGATAGGAGTACAATCACCTGTCTCTAAATTAATATTAACAGCACCATACTGATTTTCAAGTTCCATTTTAGTTTCTTCAATAACTTTATTTAGATCTGCCAAAGAATGCAAAAATGAATGCTTCTGTGATTCTAATACACCAATGTTGGTTAATATAGAATTAAGATCTTTTTGTTGGTTACGAATTTTTTCTAATTGTTCTTGAGTTACTTGTTTTACTACTTCCATTTTATTTAATTTAATTGATTATAATTATTTTATATTACCAGTATGCGATTATCCTAGTAGCGGTGGTCCCTTCGGCTAGCAAATAGTCCACGCAAATAGGTAGAAAAGTTCCTCTAGGCACATTTTTAAATGTTACCGGAGCTAAATCACCATTCCTGTCAGGCATTTGTACAGTTACGGTACAAGTAGCGGCTGCGGCATCGCTAATATATAAAGCGGCCTTACCAAGATTGTTGTCTGGAGTAAGATCGTCAGACGGAGTTATTTCCATTGCTCTTGTAGCAAAATCTGGTTGGTTTGTAAATGATCCCATATTATTTTGTTCTTACGGCTTTACCTAGTTTAATCAATGTTTGATTATCCGCTTCACTTCTGTTTTCTATAAGACCAGCTGTTAGATTATGGAAATGAGCATTAGCATTACGTTGATTCATTGTATATGTACTATCTTTTGTATACTGTGACTGAAGTTTTTCATTACTGCCAGGATTGTTTCTTACAGGTGAATATGCTTTAGCGGAAACTTTATTGTCTTCACCTACTATTTCGGAATAAGAACGACCTGTTCCAGCGCCTCCTTTTATTAATTTTTTTTCATACGGCTTTGCCGAAGCTTCCCCGGTGCTAGGATTTATAGTTATACCTTGAGAATTTGCTCCCTGCGTAGCTTTAGCATCAGTTGCTCTATTCTTTTTTAACGTTTCAGCTCCTTCAGTGAACTTTTTAGTTAATTCAACTTTAGCCGGCGGATCTGTATCCTGTCTAAACGTATCTGGTAATCCATTCCCGGTTTTAGGACCATTGCCCCTTCCTGGTGATTGTGTATATGCCATAATATTTATATTACGTATTAACAGGCTTTTTTCATTTTACCCATTGGTTTTTTAGCAACGGCTTTAGCAGCTGGTTTAGCTGTTTTGCCCATGATTGCTTTATCTTTTGCCATTGGTTTTTTCATTGCGTTTTTCATTTTGTTTAGTTTTAAATTGTTATAATTATGCGATTGATACAGCTGTAATTTGTACACCAGCGGGTAAATCCACTTCTACAATATTAGCCCCAGGCATAAGTGATAAAGCGGCTGTGATTGCATTAACCACTTCAACGGCTTTTGCAGCAGTGGTGGTCATCGTAACTGTTTTGTTTAAATTATAAATTACTACAGTTGCTGTACCCGTAGCTAGAATACCTGCCACGAAATTTACACCAATTAATCGTTGCCCCGCAACGTGAGCAGTTGCGCTTGTAATAGGTAAAGAAATAAAGTTTGCCATTGTTTTTTGTTTAGTTATTTAGTTATTTATTATTTTTGTTTAACAATTCCATTTGTCTAATGCTAATTTTTTTCTTGTAGGATCGCCATTAGGCTTTTTCATTGGCCCAGGCATTCCTGACATTCTCGCGCAAAATGATTTTCTACGCTTTGCATCTTTACTTCCTGGTTTTAATTCAGACGGCTTTTTAGTTACCGCTGTTTGCAATTTAGACCCAGGATTTTCTTTTCTATAACTTGCAACCCCTTTAGCGTTTAATCCGCCTTTAGGGTCTTTGCCCTCTTTACGTTGCCATGCTGCGGTCTTTGCCATTATCGTCTCATTTTTGCTTTTTGAGTGATAGGGCCTGCTTCATATTTAGCATCGTCAAAACGGAGTTTAACCCCGTCTTTTCCTGCGCTGTAACCTGGCATTTTTGGGTAACCAGTTGTGTCTAATGGTCCGTCCCAAATCGCGTTTGCACCAACGCCACTCATTTTAGCTTCTCTATCTAGAGGGTGCATTGGGTGTTTTTTTGCTTTTATATCCATTTTTATATATATTAATTGTTAAGATAAATCATAAGGAGGAACAATTGGCGTCTGTAAACCTGCTGGAACCGGTTGAGGTGTACCCATTGTTCTATCGTATTTTCCAGCCATCGGGGTACCAAATACTCCAGTCATTGTTGATTGCGCTCTTGGCGAGAATGACACTGGAGCGCCAGTTGCTTTGATTCCGGGGTTAAATGTTGTTGCTTGTTGAATTGCATCAACAGGTGTATTTAAAGCCGGAGCCATAGGCGGTTGCCCCATTAAATTGTCATTTTGATTGTAAGAATTCATCATCTTGTTTTATCGTTATTAACGTTATGTATTGCTGTTTGTAATACTTTAGAAGAATACGAGCTGCTTCGCATAATCTTATTCCTTCTTTCGCTCGCCGGTATATCTTCTTGGCCAAGCATTATACGGTACATCCTTGCTATTAGTTGTCTGCACTTAAATGAAACTTTATATATGTGATATTTCTGTGTTGTGTGGTTGCGTTTTCGCCATACCACTATCCATCCTTCTTTCAACAAATTGTTCCAGCGCTTTGAGTCCCAACTATATGCATGCGTACCCATTTCATAATCATGTTTTGTAAACAAATCCAAGCAATCAAAGAAAATTAGTAATTCTAAATCTGCGTCATTAAGGTTATTATTTCTACAAGCCCATCTTCGAACTATTCTGTAGTGCTTTAGTAGACCCATGTCCTTAAGATCGCTAGCCTCTAATTTTCTCATAATACAATAACAACGTCATCTAATTTTATAACAGTATACTTTTCTCCTTCAAATTCTATACCATGCCCAGCGTGCTTATCATAGTATATTTCCATTCCTTCTTTAAGAAAAGTAATATCTTCGCTCACTGCCACAATTATGGCTTCTTTATACCTTATATTCTCTTTATCTTTTTCCATCAAAAGTAAACCGCCTTTTGTTTTTTCAGCGGTTAACTTTTTAGGTAGTATAACTATATTTTTACCAATCGCTTTCATTATGCTCTCAAATTGTTAATTACACAATCTGTTGATAATATTGTAGTAGCAACTGACACTGCATTTCTTAATGCACTCTTAGTAACAAGTAATGGATCAATAATACCGGATTCAATCATATTAACATATTCCCCAGTAACAACATTTAATCCATGCCCCAAATCCCGGTCCTGATCAATCATTTGCACAATACCTGCGTTATCTAGTATTTTATTAAACGGCGCTTTTATTGCATCAATTAAAACCCAATCGCCAAGACTAACAGCTCCTATTACTTGCGCAGCGTCCATTAAAGCAATTCCACCGCCTGGCACAATGCCTTCTTTGATCGCTGCTTTTGTTGCGCAAATTGCATCTTCAACGCGGTCTGCTTTTTCTTTTAATTCTATATCTGAGCTTGCGCCTACTTTTACTACTGCAACCTTGCCAGACAATCTAGCCATTCTTTTTTCTAAACGAATAACTTCTCCTGGTGCAGTTGCTTCTTCAAGTTGCTTTTTAACAGTATTAATAATCTCAAGTACTTCTTCTGATGAATCACCTACTTGAATAATAGTGTCTGCATCACTTGTAATACTTCTAATACAACTTCCTAGGTATTCTGGTAGGATTAAATCCATATCGTCCCCTAGGTCTTCATTTATGATTGTCGCCCCTGTTAAAGCAGCTAAATCAGCTAACGTATCTTTTTTATTAATCCCATATGTGGGCGCATTGATAACATTAACTTTTATATTCCCCTTTACTTTATTCATCGCTAAAACCGAAATAACACTTGATTCCATATCTGCAATAATAAGTAATGGTTTATTAATCTTCATTACATGCTCTAAAACAGATTGGATCTGTCTAATTGTTTCAACCGGAGATTCTACTATTAATACTAATGGATTTTCCAGTTCAGAAACACGCTTTGTTGTGTTTGTAATAAAATGCGAATTAACTAATCCTTTATCATACTGAACACCTTCGATCATTTCGATCTCTGTTTCAGCCTCGGTAGAGGATTCCATCATTACTACACCATTCTCTCCAACCATTCTAAAAGCATCACCAATTATCTTACCTAACTCTTTATCATTGTTAGTTGATATGGTAGCAACGTGGTCAATCATATCACCAGTCACAGGTACCGCAATATCTTCCAAGTATTTAATTATTAACTCGCAAGTATGCTCTATATCTTCTTTTAGTTCACGCGCGTTTGTTTTATCCTGAACTTTATATGCCTCGTTTAAAATTGCATGCGCTAATACCGTAGCGGTGGTTGTTCCATCTCCGGCTTCTTTAACAGTTTTACGAGCTGCTTCTTTTAAAAGTCTTGCTCCCATATTTTCAATAGGATCCAAAAGGATAATACTGTCGGCTACTGTTACACCGTCTTTTGTTATGATTGGTTTTCCCGTGTGGTCTTCGAGCATTACACATCTACCACTAGCCCCAAGGGTTGAACTAACTGCTCTTGTTAGTTTTGTAATGCCCTCAAATACTTTATCCCTAGCTTCATTACCAAAGCTTAGGTTTTTAACGATTCCGTCTGACATATTTTATTATATTAAATTTGATTTGATAGTTATAATATCACGTATATTCTACGGTATTTAGTTAGAATAATTTATATTCAAGTACTATTCCGTAATTGGGTAAACTATATTGTTTTATACTGTACATTGCCCCTAACTTAAATTTGTTTAATCCGGCAGCCACTGAGCCGTATAACATGGGTAATCCCAATGTGAACTTATCGCTTATAATCCCCACGCCGCCCCCAAATTTTATTCTGCTGGTCTTACTAAGTATTTTATCTTGTGATGCGATATACGCGTCCTTATGCGATATAATAGAGTCTTTAATGGCTAATTGATTCTTGAATTCTGTTTCCTTCTTTAAAAAGTTATCAATTCTTTCATCTTTAACTTTTGATATTGCTTTGCAGACATCATACCTAACTAAATCCGCAACAACTTGTCGAGCCTGTTCTTCTGTTAAGGTTACTACGCTATCTTTTGTAACGGTCTGCGAAATACTCTTGTAACTTACTAACAGGCAAACTATCAATAATCCTAATTGTTTCATATTCTTTTTCTTTTATTAATTTGATTTTAGTCAATAAAACTGTATCTTGTTTTGATAAACTATCGATAAGTAATGCGGCAGCATGGTCTTTTTCTTCTAAGTCCTTGATTACCAATTGCATTTCTTTTGCTTTATCTTCTAATCTTTTTATTTCCTTATCGCTGGATACCCAAAACAAAGTCATAAAGAAAATTAATACGAACCCTAACCACTGATCTTTTAATGAATTAAATATAAGATACATAAGCTGTTTTTCCTGATTTTTTAATTGCTTTTAATACTTGTCCTCTTTGATCGCCATTTGCTTCGTATGATACATGTACCCAATCCGGGTTTTTATCTGTACCAAACTCCCATATAAGTTGATCAAACTTTAAATGGTTTTTAATAAAATCAAATATTTGTTTGTTTGATATTGTAGTTCCATCCATATCTATATCAATAGCCTCGCCCGTGCAATGCTGGGAAGTAGCACTACCCTTAACAAATTTATTAAGAGCAGCACTTCTATATCCAGAACTTATGTGAATGGGCACCCCAAAGTTACTTCTTATAGGTTGGAATACTTTATTAGCTAACTTTTTGAAGTTTTCAATATGCTCAGCGGTTGGTTCATTGCTAATGCCGTTCCGCTTTGCTGATTCGCTTCTAGTTACTTCTGCCAATGTTAGATTCTTTGATAACTGCATATAATTTTATTTTGTGAAAGCCTTTACTAATAAAGTGGCTAATGCCGCGATAAATGCAACTATTAAAACTTTCGCTTGTTTTATGTAAACCTGGATTTCGCCCTCTTGATCCTCTAAGTTCTGTACTCTATTGTCCATGTCCGATATTTTCCAAACAAGACCTTTGTAGTCGTTTAGTGCGTTACCAAGCAACGCTTGTTTAATTTCTTTTATATCTGCTGAACGAATATTTGAATCCTCTTTCAATAATTTTAAATGTTGTTCTATACGATCCAGTCGTTCGCTTTCTAATGTACTCATACTGACTTTGCTTTAATTAAGCGTTCCACAATATTTGTTGTTCCTTCTATAGCTATATAAGCCGTTGATATTATTACCCAGTCTTCAGATGTTATATTCCCAAGAAATAAACCAGTAGATCCAACTATGAAAACTATTAACTTTCTACTTATCCATTTGTTTAGGAATAGATCAATTTGTTCCTTCCGGCTCATCTTCTTCTATTTGCTCGTTAATTATTTCATAGTTTCCATGCGCTATTGCCTCGGCTCCATCTAATGTTTCAATGTAACCATTTTTGTATAACATCCTATATTTAGTTCTTATCATCTTAAAGTTGTTAAGTTGTTTTCATAAAATAAATAATCACAATTTACATTTCTATTTGTTGTTCCAATAGTTTTAAAAATTCCTTGTTTTACTTTAAATCTACGACCAAGTGCATAAGTAGGAATGTTTGTTGTATGCGTAGCAACTAAACTTCCATCTATAAAATAAGTAATTGAAGTTGCGTCCGCATTCACAATTATTCTTAATTTTACCCAGTTTGTAGTTACTGGAACTGATGTAGTTGTCAAAGTACGCACTCCATTATTACTTGTAACACATTGCCAGTTTGCACTCGCAATAGTTCCATTTGCAGTACCGCCCTCATCGTATATAATTATTGCTCCATTATTATCATTTGATGCGGTTGCCAAATCACCAAAACCAGTTTGAAATCTAAATCTATTTGTAACATTCGACAATGTTTCAACTGCTATATAACTTTCATATAACCACGTACCTCCGCCAAATTGAAATTGCTGACCAGACGAATTTGACTCGCTTATATGCATTGCATAATTTGTTGCAGCAGTACTGGTTGCATAGGTACAAATCCCAACTTGATTTGAAGTTTGGTTTGCAATAATAGCATTAGCACGAATTGTAGTACCGCCAGATACTACTGATTGTAATTTATCCAATGTAAATGAACTATCAAAGTCATTAAAATATTGCACTCCACCTACCGCTAGATTATAAAACGATGTGTTTTCCCAAATATCTGTTGCCGAAGTGTAAGTTAGCACGTCTCTATTCGCAGGTGTTGTTATTTTTACATTATGCAGTTCGTCTAATTCGTACCCATTATCGACCTTAACGAAAATTGAACCTTGTGTTATGTGAGCGTGAATAACGTATCCAAGTATAATTAAATGATTTGGCGCAGTAGGTTTAACTTTTGTGGCATTTCCCGCAGTTGTAGGCGATAAGTATAATATATCTCCATCGGCCCACGTTTCGCCCTGTAAGCTACCCGTTGTATTTATGCCTCGAACAAGTCCGCTTGTAGTTATAAACCCTTCTTGGTTGTTGTTTATTGTTTCGGTTACTAAACCAAGTGTCTCTGCGCTTAATGGGTCGTTTGTGGCTTGCGCTAAATCAACTTTTAATCGTTGCCCTTGCGCTCCTGTAACTCTAACCGCTTGATAATTTGCCTCTAATAAATTTATATTTGTAGCGGTTTTATTTACAACTCTTAAAACTGACTCTTGCCCGATTTGCAAGGTTACGTTTCCGCCTTTCAATCCTAAATCAACTGTTCCGTCACTGTCGTTCCAACGCATTACCCCAACTCCCGCCGTTCCTGTTGGTGTTTGGTCAAACTCAACCTGTCCCGCCTTAATCTCAAACTCGCCCAAGTCCACGTCTTGCGTTGCGCCTGTGTAAGGTACGAAACCCGTAACAACAGGAATAGTAGGCTTGTTTAAAATTTGATTATTTCCACTGGTTGAGTTCCAGTCCGAAGGTTGAGCAACAAGTGGATTACCCGCGCCTAAATTTGTCCAGTAAAGTGTGGCCGTTGGAAGTATCGAGTCATTATTTGCGATACATCGGTAAACGTTTCCGAGATACCAAACCACATCGCCAACCACATAAGCGTTATTGGTTGCCGTTAAATGATCGGCTGTAAATGGTAACGCTACAAGCAAACTTGCAGGAATATCGGCAGTCGTTGCTAGAGTGTAAGTTCCGCTTACTTTATTTGGTAAATTAAAATAAACATTTAGATTTGAAACACTAGAGCTTAAATAAGAGTATGCGCTGCCATTTCCAAATGAAATAACACCGCCTGCAAGCAATCCTACACCGTATGCGGTTGTTTTTGTACTTACAGATATAGAATTATTTGAAATAATAGACTCATACAAAGCGGAGTCTACCACTATATCATTTGTAGTTGTATTACCCTCGTCAGTTACACTCTGTAAAGTTGGTGTAACATATCCAGATCCATAATCCGGTATGTTTAATGTACTTCCAATAAATGTAGCTAACCCACTTGTACCGGTTGTTGTTAATGTAATATTTGCTTGCTTTGCATCCAATGCATCTTGCAAGTCTGTTTGGTTGCTTAAGTTACCTGTTATATTTCCCCACGCAATTTCTGTTGCTGGGAAGTTTTCAGATATGAACATGCCAAGAGATTCCAATGTGAAATTCTTGGTTATGTTCTTCTTCCTACCATTTACACTTATTGTCGATGTGCCAATAAGCATGTCTGTGAGTAGGAGATTTTCGTTATCTGGGTAACTATAAATTATAGCCATGTATCTTAGTCAAATATTTTTATTTCGATAGGGGTTGTATCCAGCGCTTCGTCGGATAATACATTACTTTTGTAAGTATATATCGTAAGTGTTGATGTACTAGTCTTATCTATAACCATATAGTTTTCTGTAGTGCTCCCAAGAAAAAATTTATTATCCGTAAGAGCATACCATGCAGTGTCAAAGTTATCTACACCAGATATTATACAGTCATAGATTCCGGTCGACACTCTTTCAAAAGTAATTGATCCGTTTATATTGTTAAACAAAACTGTCGGCACCGGGTCTATCCCGTCCATGCTTAAGTAAGCTGTATAAGAGCGGTAACCGTTAGCTACGCTAGCTATCAAATTTGATATTGCGCTAACACTAAACTGCTTTGTTACATTCAACCCTGTTTCCGCGTCTACCGCTGTCCCAAGCAATAGCGTATTCATATTAGGTGTTGCAGTGGGGTAACTATAAATTATTGCCATGGTTTTTATTTATTAGTTGTATACTCTGATTTCAATTGACACTCCCTTATCAAGAACACTGTCTGTCCCCGAACCGTCTTGCAATGATACAATTCCCAATTCGTTACTACCACTATAGGACATACTTGCTTCATCCAACACATTGGTGTAAAGAGGTTGTGCGAACCATGTCTTACCCTCAGTAAATAAATCAGCAGATCCCATAACGTATTCACCAACCGCGCTATATTTAAACCAAACATTTCCAATAGTATTCTCTAATACTGTTACTACTGGAGCACCTGTGTTATATGCTAACGTTGTTTTTCCCCATTTAGTCGGGGTTTCTCCTGTGGCAACAAATAAAGTTCCCTCATCATTACTTGGTGCACCAACATTTAAAAAATCGCCAGGATCATCACTTCCATTCTCTATCAAATAAGTTTGCCCAATAGTTAAAGCATCACCAGACTCTAAAGTTTCTTCATTATCCTCTCCGTTCTGCATAAGAAGAGCCGTGTACACCTGGTATGGTCTAACCGTATCTGTAATATCCTGCATTGTGTACCATTGGCTTAACGCCTTCATAGCGGCGCTACCGCCATATGTTGTGTTAACTCCTTCGTTAACTGAAAATGTCTTCTGACTGTTTGGAATTGTTGCCATTATTTTTTATTATTTACTTTATTATGAAACATTACTTTTACTAGATCTTCTATTACCCATGCCTACTTTCTTCTTTGCAGATACAACCTTTGTTTTTTCACCTTGCGACATTTCACCCCAAGGCTTCGGAGAATCGCCACTAACCCTCTTTGAAGGTCTGCAGGCTTTAACCCCTTTGTTCTTTGTAGAACCACAAGGATTACCCTTCTCATCTGTCCACTTCTCTTGGAACCATCGTTTAAGCGACGCTCCTTTTTCGGTCTTGCGTATCATTATTATTTGCCTTTATTTTTTCTGCATTTAGCTATAGCGCCACTTGCATATGCCGAAGGAAAAACCTTATAAGTTGCCTTTACCTTTTTGTAACATGCGTCTTTTACTGTTCCCGATTTCTTTACAGCCATGTTGTTTATTTATTAGTTGTATACTCTGATTTCTATTGGAGTATTGTTTAAAGAACCATCTCCATCTGTAGGTATTAATTCTATAAAATCTAAGGTTAGGTTATTTATTAAAAATGTTGGAGCATTACTCATAACTACAATTTGGAAATATGTTTTATCAATTGTGAACAAATTATCAGAGTTTATTCGATATTCACCAAGAGCCTGATAAGTAAACCAAACATTCCCAATAGTATTCTCTAGTACAGTCACTACTGGGGCGCCTGTGTTGTATCTTAAATTATAATTCCCCCAACTATTTGGAGTAGTCCCAGTCGCAATAAAAAAAGTATCATCATTATTATTAGGAGCACCTACATTTGTAAAATCTCCTGGGATAGGTCCATCATGAACTATTTGATAAGTAAGACCTATGGTCAAAACTCCTGAGCTTATTATAATAGGATCACCCCCGCCACTCTGTGAAAGAATAGCCGTGTACACCTTGTATGGCTGTGGTGCTAAATCATTAATTGTTACGAACTCTCCTGTTGGGTCTACCCCGCCGTATCTCGTATTTGTTTCTGCGTTTACAACAAAAACTTTATCTAATCCTGTTACTACCATTATTTCTTTTTCTTAGGAATTACACCTTTAGCAATCAAAACATCTTTCATGGTAACTTTACCATCACCACTCATATCTTTCATTTTACCAGTTTCTTTCTTCGGTGCTTTCTGCCCTGACTTGTTACTCATTACCCCAGATTTTGGAGCAGTAGGTTCAACTTTCTTTTTTCCCATTATCTAAATATTTGTTTTTTATTTTGTCTATTAGCTTCTTTAGCAATACCACAACCTTTTTTTGAAGTTATTTTAGAATCACTATCTCTTGACTCTTTTAAACTAATAGCGTTATCTCCACTAGCGGGAACGTCAGGTTTTTTTTCGTTCTTCTTGTACCATCTTTCATACTCAGACCTTGTCATTCCTCTTGAAGAAGCGGCTTTATTGATCTCTGCTTCTCTTCTGTTCGTGGCATCTGTACTTATAGAATCTTTATACTCTAAGAAGCGCGGCATACCGCCTTGTTTAAGTAGCTCATTTTTTTTAGATGCTTTTTCTGTTATGGTCATTTTTTGCCAAGTTTTTGGCTTGATTGTGTCGTTATTTGACAACGGCAATTCTTGCTTTACTTTTTGACCTAAGATAAATCCTCCCATATCACTTTACTTTATATTTTTTACAACTTTCTTT
>ENA-UPTL01000242-UPTL01000242.1-marine-metagenome-genome-assembly--contig:-NODE-242-length-13582-cov-7.582539_pt1 | contig 13582 bp, 18 predicted proteins | sample MGYA00238170_ERZ767106 | MGnify/ENA primary metagenome ERZ767106 (study PRJEB28938, sample SAMN06267160) | marine metagenome | isolation source: Columbia River Estuary | place: USA:Columbia River Estuary...
ATCACTGGGTTGGGCATTAAAGCCATTGCTTGTACTTCCTTGTCTTTGCCTTGCGGTCGTCGAGACCGTGCGTGCCGCCGTTAATGCGCTTTGTCAGCGCGAGGATCGCGACGTCGCCTGTACCTTGGTCGCAGATCGACCACAGCTTGTTCTTATCAAAGAACCACAGTGCGCTTTCAAAACACAGTTCGCCCGACACAAGGTCGGGGTCGTGCATTACTTCGGGTCGGTTGATGTAGTCTGCGAAGGCTTGGTAATTTGCCTTGCCAGTAAGTTGGAGAGCGCCACGTCCACGGAACTTCCAGCCATCCCCAGACGCTTCATTGCCATTGCCCATACGGTTTGCGTATACCCGATTAGCAATCTTTTTTGGCTGACGTTCATACGCTTTAGCCATTGCTTCAGTCGGGAAATACTTACCAAAGATGCCGCGTAAACCCTTCGCACCATAGTTAAGGTTCTCGCTAAAAGCCTTGAAGCCGCCGCTTTCGTGCGCTGTTTGAGCAAAGAAATGCGCTGCACGATTGTGCGATAGTTTATAGAAAGCCGCAGCCTTCTTAAATGTTCCCGGACCGAATGCGCCATCTGCCGTTACTCCTATTTTCTGTTGAAGGTTTATGAGGCTCACTTGTCGTCCTTCCGATTATTCCATAGCTCAAAGAGCGTCTTAATCTTTTCCTCAACCACAGCGAGGCGCACATCCATCTTAGCAAGGATGATGGTCAGCGTAATAAACGCAAGAACAATAGGCCAAAGCTGGCCAATCAGTTCAACGGTAGAAAGATCGCCTGCCATTTACGCCGCCGGATTGCGCCAATCAGGGAAGTCAGCCTCATCAACCACGCCATCGCCGTTTACGTCATAGCGCAGGTCGTTGCGGTACTTCTCCCACGGCTCCATGTCATCATCGTCATCTTCAATGTCGTCTTTAGGGAAGATCGTCCCAGCAGGGCGGACCAACGGCACGCTGTTAAATTCACCAACTTCTGGCTCCGGTATAAGTTCAAGCGGCTCTTCTGGTTTTTTATCTCGTACATTGGCATTAAGGCTCAAGCCGCCTAGCAGGCCAACAAAGGCACCGACGATGGTGTTGAACGCAGGGCCGATAATGGAAAAAATTTCAGCGTTGTCTACGTCATTGTTAAACAGGCCGAACATAAGCGTAGCGATTACGGCCATCATAATTGCCGAAAGGGTCACAACGGTGACGCGCAAAATCCATTCAACGGTATCGTCGATACCTTCTTTCTTGCTTTCAAAACCCGTAAAGAAACTCATATTTCACCTATCCGCCTTGTTATCCAATTTATCCTCTATGCGACGGAGGTGCATCATCACCTCGTCGAACTTCTTGTCGATGGCATTGAACCTCTCTTCACCGAAGCCAAGGCGCGCCTCCATAAGGGTGAGCCTATTGTTGAGATTGACCCAGACCGTCATAAGGCCGCCGAGGAAGGCCAGCACAGTGACGATGGTGTTGATGTCGAATTCCATTATTTCAGGTTCCGCAGCTTGTATATGGTGGTCAGATACACTTCCGTGACACCGTCAACGAGGTTGGCCACTGCGCGGTTGCCCTTGCAGATGTCCTCGTGATGCTCCTCGATCCACTCCGCGTCGGCCTCTAGGAGCTTCAGCACGTCACGCTCAGTCACGCTGGGGGCTGGTATGTTGCCAATGAGGCTGAACGCGCCTTGGTAAGCCTCCACGAGCCTGTCGATGGTGTCGATGACGCCGTCGTAGAACTCGCCCAGTGACATGTGCTTTGCGAAGCTGCCGTCACCCTTCGCGCGCCAGTGCTCGAAGTGGGCTACGTTGCGTGCGTAGAACACGCGGCTGATAAGTTGTTCGATCATATTTGAGTATCCTTACGCGATGGCCAAGAAGATGTAGCTGCCGCCGTTGGCGTTGATGCCTGCGGGTGCCGCTGCCGTTACCTTGAAGCCTGTGGTGTCGGTGTCAACGTAGTTCGTGCCGGTGACTTCCGCAGCCGTGGTGTTGAGCAACAAGTACGGGTCGTTGCCGCTACTGATACCGCGTGCACTATCCCAAACGAACCAGTCGCCTGTGCTGTCTGTCCGCTTGATAAGCACAAAACGTGCGCCTGTTGTGAACGCGCAGTTGACTGTCTGCAACGCGCCTGTGCCGGTGTAGCTACCAACCTTACTCACGCCGGGGCATGAGGCAAAGAGGTAGGCGACGTATGCTTCCGAGGTATTAAACGCAGACCCAGTGGTGAAAACAGTGGAGGTGGGGGCGGTCGCATTCCATCGGTTCGTATTTCCAGTAACGACCGCAGCGGTAGTGTTTAGCACAAGATATGCAGACGCTCCGGTTGCAGCAGAGTAAGTTTGCCATCCGTCCGCTCCGGGACGCCGTTTTGTGATGATTAATTCAGGAACAACGCCAAGGTTGTGGTTTATGGTTTGTGTAGCACCTGTATTGGTCCAGCAAACCACATCGAAGAAGCCGGGGGCGCGGCGGAAGTTCCAGTAGGCTGTGGGATACCCACCATTCAACTCTGGGCCGTCTACGTATCCGGTATTGCCAAATGCATAGGATGCGGGAGAATAGGTAGCTGTAGTTTCTGCGTCGGTTGCTGTTGTGATTAACGTGGGAGGGTTTGGTGACGTGTTGTTAACAAAACCGCGCAGTCTATCAGTCACTAAAGATGGGTACGTGAGCGTGCGTGTCTTTGCAATACTGAGATCGACAGGAAAACCAGTTGTTCGCACAGTTCCCGTAACTGGTGTTACAGCTAACGGAGCAAACACACTCGTACCCAGCGTCGGTGTCCGCATAGGCCCGCGACGGATGGCCATGTAGACGTAGCTTGTACTTACATATTGGTTAATGGAAAACCCAGTTGCGTTTATTGCCAGAACGGGGTTGTTCCCCTCGGCGGCGGGGGTCGAAGCAAATAATTGTCTGCTGCCTGAAACTGCGCTGGTTAAGCCGCGCATGTTGTCGTAAATGGCGTAGTATTGGCTATCCGCCAAATCTTTAATCATTACCCACTGCGGTTCCCACCCAAGGGTTACACTCGCGTTGGCGCTTCCATCAGTTGTGAAGGACCCGCACTGAATAAGCCCAGTGGACGACGTGTCGTGGGCGTAGAGGTAAGCAACGTAGGTGCCGCCGCTGGCGTTTACAATCGCATTGGTTCCGACGCTGAATACGGAAGCGGTCGGATTTGTACTGTTCCAAACATTTGTGGCTGTTGTTGGTGTGCCAAGATTATTGTTTAGTATTCCATATTGAGTTGAAGGGCTTGGGAAACCACGGTGGTACACCGCCCAATCTGATGCTGTATCTGTACGTTTTACAATCATCATCCCCGGCGCAGCACCAAGGTTGTGCGCGATGGTGCGGTTAGCGCCATCCCCAGTCCACGTCACAACATCGAAGAAGTTAGGTGCCTCGCGGAATGTCCATGAGGCGTATGTGGTTCCGTTAGTGTTAATGTTCCCCCCACCGGCATCAAACGCAATTGAAAAGCCGTTAGAGTTGAAAGCCGATACATAGTCGAAGTTTGGGCCTTGTTGCCCGACAGATGAGTTTGAGAGAATAACTCTTGCGTTGCCAGCCGAACCTGCGCCACGAACTGTATCATAAAGAGAATTTGAACTTGAGGCGGAGCGGGATTTAGCCCATACCATCCCACCCTTACCAGCAAGGTCAATCCCGTTGGTGATGGTCTGCGTGGAGCCATTGCCCGTGTACAGCCACGTCGAGAACACGTCCTCAACCGCAAGGATGTTCCCAGCCAGCGGCCACAACCCCTGCTTCGTCCAGTACGCAGCGTCAGCCAGCGACCACACGCCAGAGGCCGCACCATTCTGGAACGGGCCAGCGGGCGTTACAGGGGTCTTGCGAATGATGCCCGCAGGCCAACGGTTACTCATCGATACAGTTCCTTACGGGTTTATTATAGCAGTAGATGTCTCGCGATCCAAGTGCAGAGTGCCCTCGCAGACCATGCTGTAGTCCGCGCCAGTCTTCGTGCCGCGACAGGGTACGTTGATCTCTACGTTCTTCGTCAAATACTCCTTGCCGTCCTCGAACACGCGCCAGACGTGATCCATCGTGCCACGACCCGGCTGACCGCGAGTTTGATTGTAGCGTACATGCAGAACCGACACTATATCACCTCCGCCGCTTGTGCGGGGGCGTACTCAACGCCAATGTTGAAGTGGACGAAGCGGATAGGCTTGTCGGATGCGTGGCGGGTGAAGCCGTGCGGCAGCCACGCGTTGGCGAAGATCAGCGTGCCCGGCTTGGCCTCGATGCCCATAGCGTTGCTGGCGGGCGTCACCTGACCCATGTCGGCCTCTGGCAGGTTGACCTGCACCTTGCCCGGACGCGGGTCGTAGAACAGCGCCTTGGAGCAGTTCTCAGGCGTCTCAAGGAAGTAGAAGCCGACAAGCTGCGCGCCGTTGCCGTGGACGTGCTGCTCCATCTGCGAGTGCTTGTGGTGCTCCTGCGTCCACATCTCAGTGAAGAAGGTGCTCGCACCAGTCATGTCGCTGCCCTGATTGCTCAGTATCTGCCACGCAGAGCTGCCGACATACTCGCAGAAGGCGTGCATGCGCGGGTCATCTGTGAGGTTGCCCGTCATCTTGACTGGGTAAATCTCGTTGATGTCCTGCGGCTCAAAGTTGTCCTCCGACACCGCGCGAACGGCGTCGAGGAACTCAGGCTTGAAGGCCGTCACGACGACGGTCGGGAAGCAGAATAAGGGTGTCAGTTCTTCAGACTGCACGAAGCTCCTCCCGCAGGGCCTGCATCTCGGCGATCTGCTCTGGCGTCAAGTCGGTCACGATCCACGAGAACACCCAGCCGCCGTCGCGGATGAAGGGCAGTTCTGAGCGGTGTACAGTCTGCGTCTGGCCGTCATATACAGGGTCTGCGTCTATGACGACTGGCGACAGCGCAAAGCCATCACGCGTGGCGGCTGGCGTGGATGGGAAGATGCTGGCGAAGTCGCAGAAGTAGTCGTAGTTCGCCTCGGGGTTGTCACGCTGAAGCTCCGCCGCGCCGTAGGGGTATTCGACAAACGCATTGTCCTTGGTCTTTACAAATCCAGTCACGAGTTATCCTCCAGAAATAGCGGTTTCATGTTTGACAATACCCTAGTGCGGTCGCCTTGGCTATTGATTACCTTCAGGGTGATTGCCTCGATGTGTGGCACAATCTGCGCCTCGAAGTCTGGGTGGCAGCGCATGGTGTTGAGGTGGTCGTGCGGGATCGTGCCAGCCGTGAGCAGGAAGTTCTCCGCCCGCGTCTTCAGTTCGCCCAGCCACTCTTCGCGCTGCATAGCCTCATTGGCCTCCAAGAACGGCAAGTCGCGGTGCTTGCGGTTCGGCTCAAGCTCGTCCATCAGCTTGCAGATGTAGTCATACTCGTTGAGCGCGGCTTGGTGGTTCAAAGCCCAGCCCTCGTTGACCGAGTTGCACTCAAGCAGGTCTGCCTCTGCCTTGAGCCGGTCGATCTTGGTTGACGCTTCGTCTGCCAGCACGGCCTCCGCCGTGAGAACCTTAGCCTGACGGCGTAGGGCCTGCGCCTTCGAGTGCTCGATCTTGACGCCGATGTCTATCTTCTGGTCGTGCAAGAGCGCCCAAGCGCCGTCTGCCGTGTGGCAGCTTCCCGCCATGAAGTGCTTTAACTGGAAATCGCAATTATTGCGATGTGGCTTACTATTCATCGTTGTGCTCCTACGATGTGGTGGAAATTAAAGCGTGATACCTGCTATACCGTTGGATGCGGCTGCACGGCCATAATATGAAGCTACCGTAGCTGCGCCGCCTGCGGTGACTATGCAGCTTGAGTAAGTATATTTGTCCCGTGTGACGGAGGTTGCGCCAGCAACGCACCCAAGCGCAAAGATGCCAACGGTGCTGTTACCAGCAGCAGAGCCCCCCGTAGACGCGGCAGTAGCCGCACCGCCCGCCGCGACAACACAACCTGAATAAGTGTATTTGTTGCGGGTGGTCGAGCGATTTGGAGCGTTCCCGAGTGCAAATATACCAACTGTGCTGTTACCAGCCGCTGAACCGTACTGAGAAGCCGCAGTCGACGCCCCACCGCTACCAACTGTATCGGAAGAATATGTGTACTTGTTGCGAGTGGTGACGCAGGTGCAGATGCCGGTGTTTCCCAGTGCGAAGATACCAACTGTGCTGTTGCCAGTCGCAGAACCTCTGCGTGACGCGCACGTAGCTGCGCCGCCTGCTGCGACGACACATCCTGAATATGTGTATTTATTGCGGGTGGTGGATGGCGCTCCAGCAACACACCCGAGGGCAAAGATACCAACGGTGCTGTTGCCTGCGGCGGAACCCCCAGCGGACGCCGTAGTAGCCGCTCCGCCCGCGCTTACCACGCAACCGACATATGTGTACTTGTCGCGTGTAGTGACACGGCTTCCCGTATTACCCAATGCAAAAATACCTACGGTGCTGTTACCAGCAGCAGAGCCGCAATACGCAGCCGTAGTAGCCGCGCCCCCCGCTGAAACAACGCACCCTGAATATGTGTACTTGTTACGAGTGGTGACGGCACCGGTCGTAAAACCCAAAGCAAATATCGAAAACGTCCCGTCCGCCACGAAGTTCGGTGGCCACAGCCCCTGACCGACTGCCTGAAACTGCTGGGAGAGGGACCAAATTCCGCTGTACGAGGGCATTAGAGTGTTACTCCTGCAACGCCGTTGGAGGCTGCGGAACCTTGTGCAGAGGCCACGGTTAAAGCGCCACCCGCTGCAACCACACACCCAGAATACGTGTATGTGTTGGTGACGGTACTAGCGCCAGAGGTAGTACCCAACGCAAAGATGCCCACAGTGCCGTTACTTGTGGCAGAGCCTTGATACGATGCGATAGTAGCCGACCCGCCTGCCGCCACCGTATCGCCAGAGTACGTGTATTTATTGCGGGTGGTGTTCGTGCCGCAGCAGACAAGACCCAATGTGAAAATGCCGACGGTGGAGTTGCCTGTGGCAGAACCCCAAAAAGAAATTCCTGTAGCTGCCGTAGCCGAGCCTACCGTGTCGCCGGAGTAAGTGTATTTGTTGCGGGTAGTGGAGCCACTGCCCACAAAACCTAACGCAAAAATACCTACCGTGCTGTTACCTGCGGCTGAACCGTATTGAGATGCTACAGTAGCCGCTCCGCCTGCGGCGACAGTGCAGCCTGAGTAGGTGTATTTGTTGCGGGTAGTTGAACGGGAGCCCGTGTTACCCAACGCAAAAATGCCGCGAGTACTGTTACCCGCCGCCGAACCGCAAGAAGATGCAGCAGTTGCGGCCCCTCCCGCGCTAACCACACAACCCACGTAGGTGTACTTATTACGGGTATTTACTTGCCCAGCACCGATTTGCCCCAACGCAAAGATGCCGACCGTGCTGTTACCAGCAGCGGAGCCTTGTGCAGAGGCCACGGTGGCGGAGCCGCCTGCAACTGCTACGTTGCTTGAATAGGTGTACTTATTGCGGACAGATGAATATGTAGTCCCGTCGTACCCTATTGCAAAAACACCAAACGTCCCGTCCAACACAGCCGTGATGCTGTTACTAAACGCGCTCTGCGGAGAGGGGCCGTAGCTGTTCAGCGCAAACGCGCCGAAGGTGTAGGACGATCCGTTGGTCAAGCCAGTCACGGTGATCGGGGAGCTTGCCGCAGCGGCACCAAAGCCAGTAGGCTCGCTCCGCGCCGTGTAGCTAGTGATAGCCGATCCGCCAACGCAAGCAGGGGCAGTAAACGTCACGGACGCGCAGTTACTGCCGCCAGCCGTAGCCGTGCCAATCGTGGGTGCGTTCGGGGCTTGCAGCGGGTTGAACCCTACGCCGAGCACCCCACCTTGATAGCGTTTTGACATCCGCTTTTATCCCGCAAATTCTTGGTAGGTCACCGTCATTGTAATAGCGTTCGCCGTGCCAGCCGTCGCGCCGAGTGACGTGTTGGCGGCCAGTACAACTGGCGTCGTCGCGTCTGCCACGATCAGCGAGGCGTCGGCCGGTACTGATATCGTCGACGCCATCGGGAAGGCCGTGCCGCCGAGAGCGGCAGCCGAGTAGCGCGACACGCTAATGTCGGCGGCGTTCGTGCCGTCGACGTTGGCTGCAACGATCGAGATGACCTTGAGCACGCGGCCAGACGACGCAGCGTTTGACAGCAGCGAGGTGGCGCTTGTGCTGCTCAGGGCGACGTTGACGGTGAACTCACCGATAATATTGTTGGGGGCTACATAGGGCATAAGCTACCTCACGAAATCTCAAGAATGGACATTACGACGTCCAGTGAAGACGCCGCCGAGGACTGAACCTTGAGGCTGTCGCCGACAATCAAGACAACCTTCTCGTCGCCGCCGATGGGTATCAGGGACTGGCCAACGGGAATACCCGCGCCCTTAATCAGATACGTGTCGTTCGTGCCGTCGTTGACGGTGACGTTGACCGTCACGGGCGACGCGGTGGTGTTGCACACCGACAGGCCGATGACCGTTGTCTGCACGCCCGAACCGACCGTGTAGCTGCCCACTGAGGTGAGCGATGTGCCGATGTTGCGGCTTACCTTGCGAGTGAACGTATTTGCCATAAAATATTCCTATCACATTACGCCATGGTTTCATAGCTGATGCTGAACGTCAACTTGCTGGCGGTACCCGACGTGACCGTAATGGAGGTGCCCTCCTCAAGATATATCGCCGTCGTCTTGTCCGTCACAATCAGCGAGGCGTCGGCAGGCACCGAGATCGTCGAGGCAATCTGGAAGGCCGTGCCGCCCGATGGGGCCGAACCCTGCGCCACAGCGCCGTTGGTGTAGATCGCCACCGTTGCGTCAACGGCGTTCGTGCCGTCGATGTTCGCGACAACGATCTGGTTAATCTTCAACACGTTGTTCGAGGCCGCCGCATTCGGCAACAGCACAACGGCTGTCGTGCCCGTCGGCGTAAAGTACGTCGTCTTACCCGTGATCGTTGTGAGTGATGCAATGTTCGGTGCTGCCATGTCCTAATCCTTACAATCCAAATACCAGCGACAGAGCGGTAGCGCGTGCTTGCGTTACCCCCGACGCGGCTGGTGCCGAAGACACCCATGTCGTGCCATTACTTGTTAATACATTACCTACGGTGCTTGGCGCAACAACTTGAAGCGCGCTGGTGCCGTTACCCAAGAGGACGTTGTTCGCCGTGAGCGTAGCCGCACCCGTACCGCCGTTGGCAACGGGCAGTGTGCCTGTGACACCAGTCGTTAGAGGCAGGCCTGTTGCGCTGGTAAGCGTGCCAGAGGATGGCGTGCCGAGTGCGCCGCCGTTTGTAACAAACGCGCCAGCCGAGCCGATGTTTGTCGTCAGCGCAGTGCTGACGCCAGTCCCAAGTCCACTAACGCCTGTCGTGATCGGCAAGCCTGTTGCACTGGTAAGCGTGCCAGAGGACGGCGTACCGAGCGCGCCGCCATTGACAACGACAGATCCTGCCGTGCCGGGGTTGACGCCCAAGGCAGTTGCAACACCCGTTCCAAGTCCGCTGACGCCTGTCGAGATCGGCAGGCCTGTTGCGTTGGTGAGCGTTGCGGCAGAGGGCGTACCGAGGTTTGGCGTAGTAAACGCTGGTGACGTTGCCAGCGCAACAACAGTGCCAGTGCCCGTTGTGGTGTAGCTGGTGCCCCACGCGGTGCCAGTTGAGTTCGGGATGCCAGCGCCCGGATAGACCATGCTCGACGCGCCGGGCGACCACGAGGCCGTCGTGCCATTGGAGGTCAGCACGTACCCGTTTGAGCCGATACCTAAGCGCGTGGCGCTGTTGCTGCCGTTGCCGAGGATGAGATCGCCCGTGGTCGTGATCGGCGACAGCGCGTTAAACGCAGCCGAAGCTGTTATCTGGCCCGTACCGCCGTTGGCTATGCCGAGCGTGCCTGACGTGATCTGAGAGGCCGCGATGGCGATAGATGTGTTGGTGACGCTTGTGGCTTGCCCCTGCGCGTTGAACGCAATGACAGGGACAGATGACGCGCTGCCGTATGTCGACGCCGTTAGCCCCGTATTCGTGATGCTGAAGACTGTACCACCCAGCGTCAGGCCAGTGCCAGCCGAGTATGTGATCGGAGCGCCGAACTGAATGAAGACAAGCGCCGTCGTGCCGACAGTGATCGGCAGTGGCGTCTGCTGCACCCACGATGTGTTAGCCTGCGTTGATCCCGCCGTGACGAGGAAGAAGTCGCCCGCATCGATCTTATTTACGCCTGCGCCAGCCGTGTCAAAGTCTGTCGCGCGGGTGAGGATGTACACAGCCGCGCCGCTGCCAACTTGCGTTACAGTGTAGACGCCGTTATTGGCCTGCGTCACCTCGTTTTTGACAAGGATGCGGTTGCCAACCACCGCAGCCACGCCGTCAACGCTCAGTGCGCCATTGACGTTGCCCGTAAGCGTTGCGCCGACGCCGCTGGTGCCGTTGTTGTACGTGTTGGCGGCCAGAGCCGCAGTCGTCGCCAGACGCACGGCTTGGTGGAAGTTGATGCCCGACGCGATGGTGTCGGCGTATGTCTTGTTGACAATGTCTGTGCCACTGGTCGGCGCTGTGCTGATTGTGCCTGTAGTGAGCGCAATCGACGTTATGTCGGTGTTTGCGCCCAAGGCCGCCGCACTGAGGCTGGTTCGCGCAGCACCAGCGTTGCTTGCGTTGGTACCGCCGTTAGCCAAGGGGAGTATGCCTGTGACCTGTGTGGTTAGGTCAACGCCCGAAAGCGTACCGCCAAGCGTTAGCGATCCAGATGACGTCACGGTACCAGTGAGCGTGATGCCATTGACCGTACCAGTACCGCCGACGGAAGTGACTGTGCCTACATACTGATCGGCTGCGTTAATCGTGATTGCGCCAGAGCCGTTCGTGATGGTGACATTTGTACCCGCCGTCAGCGTAGCCTTGGTCAGTGTATTGCCCGTTGTATTTCCAATAAGCAGTTGCCCATTGGTATACGTTGTTTCACCTGTGCCCCCACTGGCCACGGCAAGTGTACCGCCGATTGTGATTGTACCGGATGTCGTGATTGGCCCACCACTTGTGGTTAAACCCGTCGTCCCGCCACTGACAGCAACGCTTGAGACCGTGCCGGTGCCCGGGAGCGTCACCCAAGTCGGAGCGGCAGTGCCGTTCGACGTAAGCACCTGCCCGATAGAGCCAAGTGAGCTGAGCGCAAACTTCGTGCCCGTTGAGTATACGACGGCACCGGCGACGGGAGACAGAGCATCGCCAGTGCCGCCGCGACCCAAGGGGAGCGCGCCTTGGGTTTGGTTTGTGTCCGACAGGTCCAAGGCTGGATGGATATGGTCGCCGCGAGACAAGGTGTTGGCGACGCCCGCAGTGGCACTGCCGAGTGCCAAGGGTGTCGTTGAAGAGAAGTTGGCCGTGAGTGTGATGTCACTGGCAAGCGAGCCGCCGCCTGTGAGGCCGTTGCCCGCCGTGACCGTGCGCGTCGTGGGCACGAAGCCAGTGACACTTAGTGCGGTCGTAGTGGCGCTCGTGACGCGGCCTGTGGCGTCTACGGTGAGAACCGGCACGGCAGAGCCTGATCCGTATGTGCCCGCCGTGACGCCCGTAAGGGAGAGCTGGGTGACGCCGACGCCGCCAGCCGCAATCGAGATGACGCGGTCGGCCGAAAGATCGCCGCCGCCTGTAAGACCTGTACCCGACGCAATGATGCGCGTGGACGGCACCGCGCCGACGGCTGCGATGTTCGCAAACTGGACCTTGTACGTAACGCCGCTAAGGACATACGGCAGGTAGCCGAGTGTGCTCGCCCCAGTATACTCAGGCAGGCTGGTAATGCGCGTCGGGATAAGATTGGTAGGTACACTACTCATGGTTCAAGGTAATCCTCTCCGTTCTCACTAATGAGAAAGTAGTCACTGTCCTGCGTAATGACGCCCGCCGGATTTGTCGGTATAGGCGTATCTGGACGGGTGAATGGTAGCACAATATTGTCTGGCTGGCGAGCGGGAAGGCGATATGGGTCATATTGGTCCAAATCCACTTTGCAAACCATCAAACCCGGTGAATTGGGGTCTGAATACAAATCATCGAGCGAAAACTTGCGGCTGCAACGGCCGCAAATGCCGATACCCAGTGTGGTCCTCCCGCGAGTGCTTAAATATACAGGCATTTCCCTACATTACCTCGTGTACGGCGAAATATTGGGGGCAATCATCATCGGACTGTTGTCGCGCTCTTCCATTTGCGCGATGTACAGCGTTGAGGCGGCCTTTTGGTCAAGAATTGGTATCAAATTGACGTCAACTTCGACCAATTCAAGCGCCATCTTGGCCGCCAGACCCGCGACGATGGCCTCAAGCCAGCGCTGAGGCACTTCAACGTCTTGCGTCATGGTGCCGACGTCCATAATGTAGCGCTGACGCCACACAACGATCTGGCAGACGGTGGCTGCGTCGTTTGGAACGGGCCACATGTGCATAATTGGGTTGTTGACCTGACGGTCAAACCAAAATTGCAGCGGGCGGTTGTTTTGAAACGCCTTATTTGGCAAATTTGTGTAGTCGTCGCGGTTCAGGCGCGCCAACGGGATTTCGGTCGGCGTATTTGCCAGATAGATTTGGGTGAAACCGAGCGTCCCTGTCGTCGCGCGGACGCGGAAGTACGGAGTTGCCACGCTGCTTTCCAGATCGAACCACGTCCACTCGCCTGCGACCGCCGTTGTCGTCTCAGTTTGGATTGTGACCCACGTCACATTGTCGTCCGAGCGCTCAAGGGCGACGGGCACGGCGGCGGCGGACCAGAGGACGCCGACGGTGGACACAAATATGTCTGTGGAGAAGCTAACTGTGCGCGTCGTTGACGTGTCGGTGTTGGTGCCGGTTACTTCTTGGAGTGTGCGGAAGTTGCTGTTCAGGATGTCAACGGTTCCGTCGTCCATCGTGATGTCGCCCACGCCCTCGTACAGCGGGTAAATCTGCTTCTCAATGCACCACAGCGGCGCGCCTTGGTTGGCCAAGTCGGAGAGGAACAGGTATAGCTGGTCGTTGGCTATGTCGATGTGTTCGGCGGTGATCTGTTGTGCCGTCAGTTTACAGCGACGGATCGCGCTGTCGATGACGCGCCGTGTGTTGAAATTCGTCTGTGAAACTGTGTTAGAAAACGCCATATGGGTGTGCTCGCAATGTTATCGCAGCAGCAAGCCGATGACAGCAAGCACCTCTAGCGTGGGTGGTATAGCGCAAAAACTGCCCGCCAGCAAGGCGAGCAGTTCATTTGCGTAATATTAGCACTTTCCTTTTGGCATCGCCATCAAACCGCCCTTGTTGCGGCGGATCACTGGGCGGTCGCTGTAAGACGGTACAGCCTTCTTTGCCGCCTCTCTCACCATCTGCATTTCGCGGTCGGACATAGCGCCCATTCCACGTGGAACAGCCTTATTCGCCATAGCAGCAAGTACCTTCGATACGGCTACCGACGAGGGGCCGACAGGCTTCTTAGCTGGCATGCTCGAACCCATGCGGCGGTCTTCGGCTTCCATCTCGGCCAGTGTCGCGCGCTTGCCCTTCTCGTTGTACGTGCCGCCTTCAGCCATCTT